>ERZ808278.5-NODE-5-length-260145-cov-32.906298_pt1 | contig 260145 bp, 215 predicted proteins | sample MGYA00521239_ERZ808278 | MGnify/ENA primary metagenome ERZ808278 (study PRJEB31516, sample SAMN03275600) | gut metagenome | biome: mammalia-associated habitat; material: feces | host: Papio cynocephalus | place: Kenya | collected 2012-07-17 ...
CGCTGAGAAGCAATGCTCTTTTTGATGAGAATTTTTTCATTGTCTTTTTCTCCTTACTGAAAAAATTTTTTCCGCTTCGCGGAAGAAACATCTTCCGCGAAGCGGTTTTCCTAAAGACGGAAGATGTGTGTTTAAAATGAGCACTACTGCAAGCTTTATGCAAATTGCATAAAAGGTTTTAAAGCTACCCCCCCCCGTAGTGCATAATGCACAATTGTGCAGACCGACGAAAAACATCCTTTCCGGCAAGAGCATTGCCTGCATTCGCCCGTCTCCGACAAAAGGCAAACGAAAGACACAAATCTCTTTATATCCTTCATTTGCCCCTCCTCCCGAAGGAGGAGAGGGAAAAGAAAAGGTTTTACCTGTTTATTTCGCAACGACTGTGTACCAGACATCACCGTTGGACTGCGTAGCGGAGACAACCTCGTAGCCTTCTGCAACGAAGTTGGTGTGTGCGCCCTCAGCCTGACAGTCTGCCGGGTTGAAGTTTACAAATGTACCGCCCTTGACGACGATCTTTGCTGTGCCGTTCGCACGGTTGGCGTCATAGCAGTTCAGAACGAACTCATCAGCCTTTGCAGCATCGGGATATTTCTGCTGAACAGAGAAGAAACCGCCTTCGATAACGGCTTCGCCGGTGTGAACGTAAACTGCGTGGATATTGCCGATGAACGTACCGTTTTTGATGACGACCTTGCCGCCGTCCTGTACGTCAACTGCGTAGCAGTCGTTTTCTTTGGCCTTGAATGTACCGTTGCCGTCGATTGTGAGGGTTGCGCCTGCACGTGCGGAAACGAGTGACCAGGAATTGGGTTCTGCGTCCCATACGTCGGATACGTTTGCAATTGTCTTGCCGTTCATATTGAGAGTTGCGTTTTTATCAGCAACTATTGCAACTGCGGGAGCAAGGTTTGCTTCAAGGGAAACATTTCCGCCGAGGGCGAGGGCGTTGTTGAGACCTGCAACGTCAACTACGGGATATGTAGCATTTGCGTCATACTTGCTGTCATAGCTGTCTTTTTCGACAGGGGCCTGTGTTGCTGTGACTGTTACGCCGAGGTTGAGAGAGGGAAGGCTCTCGTCATCCTTTGCGTTTGCAATGTTGTCAACGTCTGTGGGCATATAGAGTTTGAGCATTGAAACAACTTCCTGACCGGGAGTAAGAACTACGTCCTCTGCGCCGAAGTCGGTTTCCTTGAGAGGAGCATTTGTCCAACCGATAGCGTTGCTGGAACTACGGTCAAATGCGATCTGAAGTAAAATCTGACCGATTGCATTCAATTCCTGAGTGGCAGATGTTGAAGCGATAAGATGATCTGAGAGAGCGAATTCTTCGCCTGCAACGTTTACACCCTTTGTCTCGCTGATGATGTCAAGCGACATTTTGTACTTGAACGCAAGGCTACCGTTGTTTCTTACCTTGAAGGCAACAACGCGGGTATATCCCGGCTCAAAGAGACCGTCGCCGAAAATGTTCTCGGCATCGTTGAGATCTTCCCAGTTTTCGCCGTCGAGCGTGTACTCAACTTCGAGATCGAGACGACCGGGATTGATGACGTTGTTTGTTGACTTGGCTACGTCTGTAAACCAAGCGAACGTCGAGCCGACAAGCATTGCTATGCAGACGATCATCGTGATCATACTGAAGAGCAATCTTCTTGTGTAATTTTTCATTGTCTTTTCTCCTTTAATGATTTTTATGTAATCGCACTTGCGGCGAAAACATCGGGTTAGTTGATGATCAGAGTGCCTTCTGTGGAGTTGCGAGTGTATTTGTTTCCGACAAGACCGTTATATGTAAACTCTGTGACAGCACCCGTCTTTACGTTGTTGCTGGAGAGTTTGCCTGTGTATGTGCAGTTTGTGAGAGTAACTGTCTGACCGCTCTGGTTGAGCCATACGCCTGCAATTCCGCCGATTTCAAGCTCGTCGCCTTCATCCTGAGCGGAAGTGAGCGTAACGTCGCCGGAGCTATGGCAGTTGATGAAGGTGTTGCCGTAGTGAGCAATACCTGTGATACCGCCGACGTCGCACGTTGAACCTGTAACGTCGATATTGGAGGTTACGTTCTTTACATCCTGATTGCCTTCGCCCATAAAGCCGACAAGTCCGCCGACATATGTGCGGTAATTCTTGGAGTCTGCGTTTACGTAGCTTCCTTCGTTTACGTCGATTGTAAGGTCTGTGAGGTTTGCATAAGCATTTTTGCCGAACATACCGCCGACATAAGCATAGCCGTCGATTTTAACGTCGCCTGTGAGGGTTATGTTCGAATATTTGGAGGTATAGGGTGTTCCGGCAACTGCGCCGACATCAAGATATCCCTTGACGGAGGCGTTCTTGAGGGTGAAGTTCTTGATTTCGCCGTTTGTTGTAAATCCGAAGAGACCGACATCGGAGTTCCATTTGATGTCGATGAGAAGATTGCTTATCGTGTGACCCTGACCATCAAAATTTCCCTGGAATGTGTTTCCGCTCTTGCCGATAGGAGTCCACGTATGAGAGCTGAGATCGATATCGTTTGCGAGCTTGACTGTGTAGCCATTATAGCTCTTTCCGCTATTGACTTCGGAAGCGAGCTTTGCAAGCTCTGCGGCGGATGTGATCGTTACGACCTTGCCGTCTTCGTCAACGGGAACCGTGTAATCCTCGGATGCGCGATCGCTCCAGCTTTCCTCATTATATACAGCTGTGAAGGGAGAGAAGTGGCTGACCTTCATCGTGATATAACCTGTTTCGCTGCTATATACGAAATGGTCTGCGTTTTCGGTGAGTGTGGGGTCGTCGTTTGTCATTTCAACGCCGTCGTGATATACCTTGATTCCGCTGAGATTCTTGCCGACCTTCATTTCAACCTCAAACAGAGCCTCGCCGCTTGCGCTGACTGTTTTTCCGTTCTGATCCTTGAGGGTGACTTCGTAGCTTACGCTGCTCTGATGATCGCCTACGGTGATTGTCGCAGGAGTTGCCGCTTTGTCAACAACAAGACTTACTTTGCTGATGCTTTCGCTTTCGGAGGAAAGGGAGCCTGCGGGAGCAGTGAACTTGATGTTGTGATCTGTTTCCTTATCCTTGAGAACTGTGTCGCTGTCTGCTTTGACGGCGCCGTCAACTCTTGTCGGGAAGGTTGCGTCGGTATCATAATCGTTGCGTGTAGAGTCGAACTCGTATGCAGTCTGTGTTGCAACGACTGTTATTGTGATTCCCGTGACTTTAAGATTTCTGTAATCGTTGTTTGCTGTCTCGTCCATATGAGCGGAGATTTTGATTGTCTGTTCGCTCTTGTTTGTTTCGTCCGCCTTTTCTGCGGGAACGAGCATACCTTCCGCAACCGGCTTGCCGTCATTTACGTTTACGGCTGTGCCTTCGGTGTCATTTCCAACGTAAGCTTTAAACTTGATGACATCGAGGAGCTTTGTATCGCCTGTTGCGCCGGAGATGACAACCTGATACTTGAGAGCGAGGTTACCGTTGTTGCGGATACGGAGCATAGGAAGCTCAAATGTGCATCCCGGTTCCCAGAAGATATTTGCGTCTTCTGCAAGTTTGCCGTCTGTTCCTTTGCGGAGGAAATCGAGAGCTGTGTTCTCGGAAACCTCTGACCACGTTCCGTCAGCGTTCTGCTTTTCCAAAACGATGTCCAGATTACCGGATTTGATCTCGTTGACACTTGCCGTTGCGGAGTCCGTAAACCAGGCAAAGGTCGAGCCGATGAGCATTGAAACGCAGATTACCATTGAAAGTACGCTGAGAAGCAATGCTTTTTTGGATGAGAATTTTCCCATTGTCTTTTTTCTCCTTTATCAAATTGAAATGTTTTTGCCGACGCAGGGGAATAAATATCTCCCGCGTCGACTTTGAAAAAGGAGATATTCCGCTTAATTTTTGCGCAAACGTATTTAATCGGACTGATACAGCTCAAAAGATTATCCCCCGGTTTGCGCAGGGAGCCGACCGTGCTTCTTATAAAGATATGTATAAAAACGTCTCTTTTCATTCGAAAAGCTACTGCCCATCGGCAAGCAAAGAACACGAGTTCTCTCATATTCTTTGCTTGCCCCACCTCCCGGAGGAGGTGGGACTGGTCTGTTATTTGATGTCAGCAAGTATCTCGCCGACTGTTCCGCCGTCAACCGTAACGAATGTGCGTGTTATGCCTTCGTTTGTATGGATTGTGCCGACTGTCGAGCCGCTGCCGACGATAACCTTTATACCGCCGTTTGCGTATGTCGCGCCCTTTTCGGTTGCGTTTACGAATATCGAGTCGATTGTTGTTCCCTTGAGAACGATCTGGTTTGAAGACTGCTCATTTGCAAAGATAGTAGACTTGCAATATTTGTTTGCATAGCTGCTGGAAATATTGCAGTTTGTCATAACGGCGCCGTGCGTGCCGTAGAAGTTGATTGCAAGGCTCCATTCGCCGGAGATTGTTACGTTCTCAAGCGTTGAAGCCGAGCCGCCGTGGAAATGCATTGCTCTGCCGCCCTTGCCCGCAAACTTGACATTCTTTACAGTTACGCCCGTGCAATATGTTGTGCTGTCATAACCGAATGAGAGGAGAGTGTTGAGCTTTGTGATTTCATAATCCGTCATAGCCGTGGTGATTGTGTGACCGTTGCCGTCGAATGTGAAGCCGCTTACGCCGAATTTAATCGTTTCGCTTACGGTGATGTCGTTTGTGAGTCTTACGATGTCGCCGGATTTGACTTCTGCCGCAACTGCTTTGAGATCGTCTGCGGAAGCTACGTCGCGGATTGTTGCGCCTTCCTTAACAACAGTATACCAAACGTCGCCGTTTTCCTGTGTTTCGGAGATGACCGTGTAGCCTTCTGCCACGAAGTTGCCGTGTGGGTTTTCGGAAGCGCTGTCGGACGGGTCAAAGTTTACAAACGTACCGCCGTAAACAGTGATCTTTGCCGTGCCGTCCTTGTAAGCTGCGTCAACGCAGTTGAGAAGATACTTATAGCCATAAGGTTCGCCAAACGCTTCAACGGCAAAGAACCCGCCGTTGATAACGAGCTCGCCCTTCTGAACCTGAACGGCTGTGCCGCCGCCGTAATAATAACCGCTGTTGATTGTGAGCTTTGCGCCGTTCAATACGTTGATTGCGTAACCGCCGTTTACGCCCGTGTCGATACCGCCGTTTGCTGACGCGTCAATCGTTGTGTCTGCCGCAACCATAAGAGCCACAAAGTTTGTGTTGTTATTGCCCATATTGTCCGGAGATATGATCTTTCCCTTGAGGTTAAGGTTTGTGGGCTTGGTGATTTTTATGCGCGCATCAAGTGTGTCGTCACCGCTTGTCGGAACATCCTTTTCAACGGAGATATCTCCGCCGAGAGCAAGCGCCGTTTTGAGACCCGCCGCGTCGATTACGGGATAATATGTAGCGTCGTTGTCATAATCGGGACCGTCCGAGTCGGATTCGTAGCCCATCTGTGTCGCATAGACTGTGATTACGATGCCGTCGAGCGTGAGATTTTTGTAATCGTTGCCGGCGTTTTTGTCCATTTCGCCGATGATTGTTATCGCAGCTGTCTCGCCGATGTCGGCATCTTGTGTGATTTCTGTTTTTTCAGCGCCTGCGGGAAGGAGCTTGCCGTCCCAATCTTCAAGAGCAACGGGTGCCGCATCGCCGATCTTTACAGTAAACTTGATAACTTCGAGAAGTCTTGAATCGCCTGTCAGACCGCTGATAACGACCTTGTATTTGAACGCAAGGTTACCTTTATTTATTATCTTGAAGCCTTCAAGATTGTATTGGCAACCGGGTTCCCAGAGGATCGTTTCGTTTTCGTGACCTGCAGCCTTGACCCATTTGAGAGCGCCTGTGAGCTCTGAGCCGTCTGCCTTGACGATTTCAACGTCAAGATCACCGGATTTGATTGCATTGACATTTGCCGTTGCGGAGTCCGTAAACCAGGCGAATGTCGAGCCTACAAGCATCGACACGCAGATTACCATTGAGAGTAAGCTGAGGAGCAATGCTTGCTTTGTAGAAAATCTTTTCATAAAAATCTCCTTCTTTGATGATTTTTCCGGCCGCACCGATTGCGGTCGTATTCGCCGAAAGGCGAACAAAAGGCATAAAGGCTTATGCCCTTTATTCGCCCCTCCTCCGAAGGGAGGAGAGGGGGAAAATCAGCCTTCAAGGCGTGAAATTTCGCCGGATATTTGCTCTTTGACAGCAGCGAGCTTTTCGATTGTCAATGAAATCTGAGCGATCTTCGCTTCGATTTCCGGAGTGCTTTCGCCGATTGCGCCGAGGGCATTTTTGGCACCGGTCAGCTCGGTTAAGTTCTTTTCAACCTCTTCCAGATCCTTTTTCATCGTGGCAATGCGTTCGGCATTCGGATTTTCCTTCGGCTCTTCGACGGTTTCCGGAGCCGGCTCTGCGGTCTGAGCGGGAGCTTTGCCGTTTGCCTCCATCTGCGCTTTCATCGCGAGCAGCTCTGCCATCATCTTCTGGGTTTCTTCCTTTTCCGCAGCAATCTTGCTCTTTTCTTCTTCAAGCGCGGCGTTCTGCTCCGCCTTGTACTGCTTGAACAGCTTTACGCTCTCATATGCCTGAGAGAGAATAAGGAGCATAAAGGGAACGAGAATACAGACGATATAACCGGGAGTCGTTTTAAGAAACTGAAAGAAATGACCCATCTTCGGTATTTTGCCGGTATATTTGCCGACGATATAAGGATAGGTTACGACGGTCTTGTCGTCCTCGCCCGTTGTCGTACCGTATGTGATGAATCCGGGATCGCCGGAGGCGGTTGTTGTCAGCTTGCGTATCTTATGCGTTACGAGCTTGCCGAAGTTTTCGGTGTTTGTTGACGTATAGGAGATGATGTCGCCCTCCTTGAGCGTTTTCGGGTCAACCTCTTTTACAAGGATAAGGTCGCCCGCCGCAAAGTCCGTCGCCTTCATCGAGTCGGAATTGACGATGAACATCTTCCTGCCGAAGAGGGAACGGTTGTTTCTGTCAAGGGTCGTTGCGGAGATGATTGTGAATATCATCATCGCGACCGCAAGCGCAACGACGATCCAGGTGACGACATTCTTTATAATGTCAAGTGTCTTTTTTGTCTTCATAATTGTGTTAAGCCTCAATCAAAATTTTTATCGGGATTGTTTTTTGCCTGTACCGCTTTGACGCTGAAATCAAATGAAAGAAGTTCTTCCTGCATATCGTTTCCCGTTGCCTCTTCGAGATGAAAACTGATAACAAGGTTTTTCTTTTCGCCTGCGGCAAGGGTATTATCAATCGCACGCGAGCTTGCATAAGTGATTTCGTTCAGCTTTCCGCTTGCGAGGAGCTTATCTCCGTCCTTTATCTCAACGTAAATATGGCTTGCGAGCTCGCCATCCGCATTTTCAAAATAAAATTTATACCACACGTCGCACGAGCTGAGATTATGAATCGTGAACGGTCTTTCAAACGTCGCGCCGGGCTCAAAGAGAGCGTCATCGGCTGTGATTATCGGTTTTCCGTCGTTGAGGTTGATCGCAACGTTTCCCGTGCTGAAGATGTTGCCCGTCTGGGAGATCATCGTCGATACGAGGATGAAGGTTGTGACTGTGAGCGCAGCTGTCAGGATGAGTATGGCGATTATGCTTGCCGTAAGCCGTTTTGTCAGGTTTTTGGCTCTTTCTTCCGTCATTTCGTTTCGCCCCCCTCCGCTTCTGTTGCTATCGACCAGCGGAAACTCATCTCTGCCGAAGAGTTCTGATATTCGTTTCCTGCCGACGTATCCATTGTCACGGTAATTCTGAAGGTCAGCTCTGTCTGCTTTTCGCCGCCGTATGCGATTGTCTGCTCAAAGGTTTTCCCGTTTATATCGGAGAGCTTTCCTTCGCACATAACGGTTCCGGACGCATATTCGACCTTTACGTTCAGCACCTTCGCAAGCTCCGCTCCCGAATCCGCCGTGACGGACGGGGTAAAGCTGAGGACGGTGTCTTTCGTGTGCGTCAGCGTGACGGGGAAGTCTTTTGAGAAACTGTCTCCGGGCAGAACGTTTTCTGCGCTGAATACCCAGCTCTTTTCAACGGCACCGATGCTGTTGCTCAGGGTGACTTTATCCGTTGCCGAAATTTTTCTTATGAACTGTATCGCGAGGAGCACAAGCGAAATCGCAAGCAATACGGATAAAATTATTATGACGACTCTATACGCCTTTATCTTGCTGTTCATTGCTCTGCACCTCCCGTTTCTTTTTTACGAAAGCAATTCAGTATAAGTATGCCGGCAAGCCCGAGACCGACGGTTCTGAGATCCTTTTTTCCGAGATCCTCCGCCTTTTTTCTCATCAGCGCGGAGACGAGAACATCAATTGCGATTATCAGCACGAGCGCTATCACAAAGCCCCATACCGTCTGGCAAAAAATGAATACCCAGCCTACAAGCGGGATGCGGAAGCCGTTCCAGACGCCCCTTATATCGCCCCTTGAAACGAACACGCCCGTTTCGGCGGTCTCCGTATCGCCGAAGACGAAATATCTTTCGCCTTCAACTGCCTGTATTCTTCCGAGGACAAACCCCTTATCGGGAATATAATACGATATGACATCGCCCTCGCCGAGCTCTTCGTCGCCCAAGGCTTTGAGAATTATGTAATCTCCTTTTTTGATCGCCGGAGACATATTTCCGTGCTTTTCCGCAGCGGGCTTATATACGATGTTTCCCGGAATTCTGTCTCTGAACGCGAACGCCTCGAAAATGAGTATCACGCTGCTCAAAAGCACTATGCACAAAAGAACCGTCAGCGCGATCAAAAGACATTTCTTTACCGTTTGCGACGGGCTCTTCTTTGCCGCCGCGTTTGACGTACTTTTCAAAATATATTCCTCCTTTGAGATGATTGCCAAAAGCGCACGGACACGTTTTGGGCATATAAAGGTAAAAACGCCATAATCAGGAAATTGTTGTGAGACAATTCACACTTCTCACAGTATATCAAGTATATTATATAGCAAAAACTTCAAGGTGTCAAGTATAGCGACCGAAAATTTCCATTGTTACATATATGCTTTATATATGCCCTTTGGTGCCCGTTTTCCGCCGCAGACGCAATATATTGTGTCCGGGAGAAAAACGATGAGAAGAAAATACTCAAACTGTGTGAAAGATTTACAAAATTTTCGGCAGGGAAAAGGCAATAATTTATCGCATCAGGCAAAGAAAAACAAATGCCTCCGGGTTTCCCCGAAGGCATTGCTTTGATATATGATTATTCGAGCTCGAATGCGCCTGTATAGAGCTGGTAATAAACGCCCTTTTCCGCGATGAGCTTTTCGTGATTTCCTCTCTCGATTATTCTGCCGTGATCGAGGACCATAATAACGTCCGAATTGCGGACAGTCGAGAGTCTGTGAGCGATGACGAATACCGTCCTGCCCTCCATCAGCTTATCCATACCCTTCTGGACGATCGCCTCCGTTCTCGTATCGATCGAGGAGGTCGCCTCATCAAGTATCATAACGGGCGGATCAGCAACGGCTGCACGCGCTATGGCGATGAGCTGGCGCTGACCCTGCGAGAGGTTTGCGCCGTTGTTTGAAAGCTCCGTATCGTAGCCTCCAGGCAGACGGGTTATGAAGTCATCTGCGCCTGCGAGCTTTGCGGCGGCGATACATTCCTCGTCCGTTGCGTCAAGCCTGCCGTAACGGATGTTGTCCATAACGGAGCCTGTGAAAAGGTTTGTATCCTGCAGGACTATTCCGAGCGAGCGGCGGAGATCGGCTTTCTTTATCTTGTTTACGTTGATTCCGTCATAACGGATCTTTCCGTCCGCAATGTCATAGAAGCGGTTTATGAGGTTTGTGATTGTCGTTTTGCCCGCGCCCGTCGCGCCGACGAACGCAACCTTCTGTCCCGGCTCGGCATAGACGGAAACGTCGTGAAGAACGGGCTTTCCTTCTTCATATTCGAAGTCAACGTCAACCATACGCACATCGCCCCGGAGCTCAGTATAGGTGAGGGAGCCGTCGCCGTGCGGATGTTTCCAAGCCCATTTTCCCGTGCGCTCCGCAGTCTCCTCGATGTTGCCGTTTTCGTCTATCCGGCAGTTGACCAAAGTTACGTAGCCATCGTCTGTTTCGGGCTTTTCGTCCATAAGAGAGAACACTCTTCCGGCACCCGCCATACCCATAATTATTGAGTTTATCTGCTGGGAAAACTGGTTGATGTTTCCTGTGAACTGTTTTGTCATATTGAGGAAGGGAACGATAATATCGATCGAGAACGCAAGTGCGGCAATTCCGCCTGCCTGGATCAGTCCTCTGAGGCTGATGTTCAGATCCGGAGCGAGCGTTATGAACAGTCCTCCGGCAATCGCAACTATAACATAAAGAATGTTGCCGATGTTCATAATTATCGGTCCGAGGCAGTTTGCAAATGCGTGCGCTTTGTAGCTGTCGTCAAAGAGCTCGCCGTTGATTTTATCGAATTCCTCCTGCGATTTGCCCTCGTGGTTGAAAACCTTTACGACCTTCTGACCGTTCATAGTTTCCTGAATGTAGCCTTCAAAATTTGCAACGGAGCGTTGCTGGCGGATGAAGTATTTTGCGCTTCCGCCGCCGATCTTTTTTGAGACGAGTATCATCAGCGCGATGCCGATAAGAATGACGACGGTCATCGGTATGCTGTACCAGAGCATAATGAAGAATACCGTCACAACTATTATTGCCGACTGTATCAGGCTGGGGAGCGACTGAGAAACAAGCTGGCGGAGAGCGTCTATATCGTTTGTATAATAGCTCATTATGTCGCCGTGCTTGTGAGTATCGAAGAATTTGATCGGGAGATCCTGCATCCCGTCAAACATTTTGCAGCGCATCTTGTCAAGGAAACCCTGCGTTATCTTTGCCATAAGCTGAGTCTGGACGGTTATGAAGATTATCGAAAGAGCATAAAGTCCGATGAGTATACCGACAAGGGGCAGTATCTCGCTCTTTGCGATGGTCCATTGCTCGGAGAGAAATGCGGAATTTGCCGTTATCCATTCTTTCGGAATCGTTTCGAGTCCGCTGACGCCCGCCGCATCTCTTATGACCCCGATTCGTACATCGACCGCCGCAAACACCTTCTGCATAAATATCGAAGGTATGGACGAAACGACGGCGGAAAGCACGATACATAAAACGACTATCGGGATGAGCACGGGGTAAGACTTGATGAGGAGACCGAGGATTCTTTTCAGAAGTCCCTTGTCCATCTTCGGCTTACCCATAGCCGAGCCCTTCGGAGGCATACCGCCTCTCATCCCTTTCATTCCCTTATTCATTGTCATCACCTCCGCTTGTCTGCTGGGTGTAAGTTTCGCGATATGCTTCGCTCGAAGCCATAAGCTCCTCGTGTGTACCGCTTTCGGCAATTCTGCCGTTCTCCATAACGACGATCAGATCTGCCTCCATAACGGAAGCGATTCTCTGCGCAATGATTATCTTCGTCGTTTCGGGGATAAAGCTCTTCATTCCGGCTCTGATGAGCGCGTCCGTCTTCATATCGACGGCGCTCGTCGAGTCATCAAGAATGAGTATTTTCGGCTTTTTGAGAAGCGCTCTTGCAATGCAGAGACGCTGCTTCTGACCGCCGGAAACGTTTGATCCGCCCTGCTCGATCTTTGTGTCATAGCCTTCGGGGAAGGAGCGGATGAATTCGTCCGCCTGAGCCAGCTTGCAGGCTTCGATCATTTCCTCATCCGTTGCGTTTTCGTTGCCCCAGCGGAGATTTTCCTTTATAGTACCGGAGAAGAGCAGGTTCTTCTGAAGAACAAACGCAACCGAGTCGCGGAGCGAAACGAGATCATAATCGCGGACATCCTCTCCGCCGACTTTAACCGCCCCTTCGGTAACGTCGTAGAGTCGCGGGATGAGCTGAACGAGCGACGATTTTCCCGAGCCCGTTACGCCCAGAATGCCGACGGTCATTCCCGATTTTATATGAAGGTTTATATCCGAAAGGGAATTTTTCTTTGCCTTTTTCGAATATTTGAAGCTGACGTTGTCAAAGTCGATTGAGCCGTCTTCAATCTCCGTAAGCGGATAGGATACTGTCGTTCCGTCCGGAAGGGAGACTGTTTTTGCGGGAGGATTTGTCAGCGCGGATTCCTCGCTGAGCACCTCGGATATACGCACCATAGATTCGCCGGACATCGTCAGCATAACGTATATCATAGCAAGCATCATAAGCTGCATAAGTATCTGGAAGCCGTACGTCAGCATTGATGACATCTCGCCGACGCCGAGCGAGCTTCCCGCGCTTGTGATGATCAGCTTTGAGCCGATTATCAGAACGAACGCCATATTGAAATATACGCAGATCTGCATAAGAGGAGAGTTGAGCGCAACGATTCTTTCGGCTTTTGTAAAGTCGCGGCAGATGTCGCCTGCGGCTTTGCCGAATTTCTTCTTTTCGTAGTCTTCTCTTGCAAATCCCTTGACAACTCTCATTCCGCGCACGTTTTCTTCGATCGATTCGTTTAAGCGGTCATATTTCTTGAAAACGCTGCGGAAAGCGGGCATTGCCTTCCTTGCTATTATAAGCAGCCCCACAACAAGCACGGGAATGATTATGACGAAGAGCGTTGCCAGCTTGCCGCCCATAACATATGCCATTATTACGGAGAATACAAGCATAAGAGGAGCGCGGATCGCCGTGCGGATTATCATCATATAAGCCATCTGCACGTTGCTTACGTCCGTCGTCAGCCTTGTGACGAGCGATGACGAAGAAAATTTATCGATATTCTCAAAGGAATATGTCTGAACCTTTTCAAAAAGGTCGTGACGGAGGTTCTTTGCAAAGCCGGATGACGCCTTTGCGCAGGTCAACCCCGCAATTCCGCCGCACGCGAGCGACGCTATCGCCATACAGGCGAGCAGAAGTCCGGTTCGGAGAATTTCATTCATATCGACGCCGAGATCAATCCTGTTTATCAGCCTTGCCGTTACAAGCGGGATGATACATTCGATGATCGCCTCGCCGACTATGAATATAAACGTCAGTATCGAGGGCAGCTTGTATTCCCTGATACTTTTCATAAGCCGTTTTATCATAAAAATGTTTCCTTTCTTAATGTTTCGGTTTGGATAGGGATTCGCAAAAGCGAAGAAAAAAGAAAGCCGGATCCATTGCCGGTGTCCTTGCGGATAGCCGCAGGCGGCTTTTTTCGGTTGTCTTCCCCTTTGTCTTTTTCCTCTCCGTTGTGTTTACGTTCTGCATTATACTATTGTTAGCCGTCAAACACAAGCGGGAAATTGTTAATTTTTCGTGAAGGAGAAAATTTCCCCGAGGAACGCTCGGAGAAATTATCTTTCAATATCCGTTTTTATCTTGTCCCGTCTGACTTTTTCTGCGCAAAGAGCCAGCTGATAAGGTCCTTTTCGGAATATGCCTGCGGCCAGGAATTATGTCCGACGCCGGGGTAAAATGTTGTGCGGATGTTGCCGCCAGCAGCCCGGATTGCATTTTCCATATCGCGCGTGCCCTGCGGGGGAACGGTCGTGTCCGCCTCGCCGTGCATTGCCCATATGGCGATGTTTTTAAGTCTCTCCGCAAGCGACGGAATACCCGAGCCGCATACGGGAACAGCCGCCGCAAACCATTCGGGGTGACGGGTTATCAGTTCCCAGGTTCCGTAGCCGCCCATCGAGATTCCCGCGGCATAGATGCGGTCTTTATCTACCTTTTCGCTCGAAAGCCATTCTTTGAGGAGCTCCGTCGCCGCGGCGAGGGAGATTGTCGGCTTTTCCGTCAGTTCTCTTGAGCCTATGCTCCATTGCTTGTTTATCGGAACCCAGTTCAGCTCCGCCGGCGACGCCTGACATTGCGGCGCAACGATTATGCAGTCGCCTTTTTCGACAACTCTGTCAAGCAATGCGTTCGGCCCGCCGAGGACGCGTATCTGCTGCATATTGTCCGTTCCGCATTCGCCGTAGCCGTGAAGGAAGAAGAGAAGGGGATACTTTTTGCCGTCGTTTTCCTTGCAACCGTCGGGAAGGAAAAGCCTGTAAGGCAGGGTGACGCTTTCGCCGCTCGCCTTGTCTGTATAATCGAAGCTCCTGTATTCCATAACGTCAACGCCCGTTACTTTGAAGTCTGCGGGCTTTGCGCAGTTATATATCTTTATCTCGTCAACCGAGCCGATAAAGCTGCTTTCGGCGTCGCAAAAGCCGATCATAAGCGGCATATCGCCCGAAGAAATATTGACGGAAGGCTCCTGTCTTTGCGGAACGCCGTCGATAAAGAGGGAAATCGTTCCGGCTTTTCCGTCCTGAATGGCGACAGCCTTGTGCCAGTCGGTATCGGCGTTTATTCCGGCGGTTATGTTGTGTGTGCCGGTGCCGCCCGCGCCCGTCACTCCGAGGGCGAGCCTGCGACAGCCGCTGTTTATCCAGAAACCCAGATAGCGGAAGGCTTTTTTCGATATGTCAAGTCCTCTCTGCATAATACACGGCCAGCTTTTTCCCGCATATTTTCCGTCCCATTTATAGCATATCTCGATTGTGAAGCTGTCTTTTTCGGTAAAGTCGAAGCCTTTTGTGTTTTCAACGACGACTCCCTGTCCCGGCTCTGTTATGCGCAAGCCGTTATAGATATATCCGGGGCATATCTCCGGTGCCCCGACGACTTTTCCGTCGTGCCCGCCGCCGGACACATCCTTTACGATTCCTTCCTCTATACTGTCAAACGCCCAGTGCGCAAGGAGGTTTTCTTCTTTTTCATAAGTATAAAGAGTTGCTTTCTCTTCCAATTCGGCTCGCCTCCGCAATCAATAATAATCATAACTTTGAGTGTATATTATACTCAATGCGGAGGCGAAAGTCAATAGCTGTAAACGAAAAAAACGCCGTCCGAAGACGGCGCATTTTATCCGAATATTTCAAGTATCTTGAAGCGTAATTTGTATTTTATCTTGCTGCTGCCCGTCAGAATTTCAATCTGATCGGAGGAGAAGCCCGTTTTGATCAGTGCGTCGTCAACCGATGCGCTTCCGCCGGAGAGCTGCGGATAAAGCACGCACCACCAGTTGTGCCCTTCGGCTTTGCCGATCCTGATCTCAAGCGACGTGTAAGTTCCGGCGGGAAGGCAGATGTTATCCGTATTTTTGCTCGGATAATACTTTTCCGAGAGCGAGACCTCCGTTTTTGCGTCCGAGCCGAGGCTTTCGAGAACGCTGTCCGCAAATTCCCTTATCTTGTCAACATTTTCTCCGATAATCCGCGCGGCGCCGTCTGCGCTCTCCGCATCTTCGGAAAGACCGGAAATATAGCCTGTGATTTCGTCCCGCAGGGACAGCTTTATCATCTGATCGGCTGTTTCGTCCGATTCGGCGATTATATGCAGGCGGACGGTATCTTCATATATATTGTTGTTTTCAAGGGGGATAAAAGAGCATATCATACATATGCAGAGGACGAGGGATGTAAATATTGCGATGAATTTCATTTGATTTTCTCCTTTGGGTTATGTATTTTGTTTTTAATATTCTTGCCGGCGGCTTTTCCATTTATTCAGAAACAAAAAATTTCCCCGAAGAAAGCTCTCCGGGGAAATTTTTATTGAAGGTAGAGATAGGTTATATCTTACTTTGTTTTGATCGAATTCTCGTAAGACTCGATCATCTTCTTAACCATCTGACCGCCAACGGAACCAGCCTGTTTAGCTGTGAGGTCACCGTTGTAGCCCTGCTTAAGATTTACGCCAACTTCGCCTGCAGCTTCCATCTTGAATCTGCTGAGAGCTTCCTTAGCTTCGGGAACGAGAGATTTGTTGCTTGCCATCTTTATTGTTCTCCTGATAATATTAGTTGTTTTTCGGCATTTTCATATTGCGCGTCCGAAGACATCGCCCTTTGAAACGCCTCTTTTCGGACGCGGCAATCACTTGCTTTGTCCGTTATTATTATTTTCGGCTTATGCGGTTTTATAAGTGGGAATTTTTGACGTTTGAAAACAATGCTTTTGCAAAGCTGCGCCCCGCCTTTGCAGCTGCAAAAGCGGGGCTTTGCTATTTTTTATTTTATAAGTCCGCTTTCCCGGAGAAGAAGCTCGACATCCGTTCCTTTGACTTTTTTCATAACAACTTTAAGCAGCTCCTTTTCGCCGAAGCTGAGCTTTACGTCTGTTATCGGCTTTTTGTCTATTGCGTAATAGCAGGCGCGGAGAAGCTCGCGGACATCATATTTGCTGCCCCATACCTCCGGCACGCCGCGATCGACGCAAAGAAGGGTATAAACCGCTTCCATACCCGTGCGTATGGAGTATTCGGTTGTGAAGATGGTGTCGCGGGGAGTTTCCGCAAACTGACCGAGGAACGCGAAGTTGACGGCGCCGTCCGGAACGACCTTCGGCCTGTCAGATTCCTTTCTCGGCTGGAAGAATGCGTTTATATAAGGCATATAGCAGGTTGTTGTGTTGCAGGCGTTCTTTGCAAGCTCTTCGATTCTCTCGTCCGGTACGCCGATGTGATAGAGCCATTCGCGACAGACTTCCTCGCCCGTGCAATCTCTCATAGCCTTCTTTACATAGTTGCCTTCCTTGTTTGTATTGAGAGAATAAAGCCATACAAGCACCGTGTTTCTGTCCTGCGAGCGGAACTGCGGCTGGCGGTTTATCGTCCAGGAGAGATACCAGTTGTCTGTGCTGTCCTTTACGGTGACAATGCCGCCCGTTGTGACCTTTCCTTCGCGCGGGTCACGCTTGCAGATGTTCATTATGTGGCGGATTACTTCCTCGTCCGAGGTCTGAACGGTTGCGCTCATCCAGTTTGTTGCGTCTGTATCGCTGCAGAATGCGTCGGGATTGCCGAACTCGCCGTGCTGTGCCTGAGCGGCGATCGCCTTCCACATATCCCAGGATTCGCCCTTTCCGTTTTTGATTCCGGAAAGATCGGGGGCGTGAGTCTGATCGCCGTAGCAGGAGGTGTCTGTGCAGCAGCCGTTTGTGATGAATACGAGGTCATCCTCGATGAGATCGATCGTCTGTCTTTCGCCGTTTTTCTCATAAACGATCTGCTTTGCGACTTTCTTTTCGCCCTCGGGCTCGATTATAACGTTTTTGACGTCAATACCGTATTCGATTTTCACGCCGTGGCTCTCAAGATACTTCACAAGCGGAAGAATCATACTTTCATACTGATTGTACTTTGTAAAGCGGAGTGCGCTGAAATCGGGGAGCCCGTCGATATGATGAACGTATCTGCAAAGATAACGCTTCATTTCGAGCGCGCTTGACCAGCGCTGGAAAGCGAACATCGTCTGCCAATAGAGCCAGAAGTTCGTCTGCCAGAACGATTCGGGGAGCACCTCGGAAATCTTTTTGCCTTCAAGATCCTTTTCGGGTGTGATGAAGAGCTTTGAAAGCGCCATTGCGGATTCCTTGTCAAGGGCGAATTTCTTGTCTGTGTGAGCGTCTTCGCCGCGGTTTACCGTCGCGCGGCAGAGGGAATAGTTCGGGTCGTGCTTGTTGAGCCAATAATATTCGTCAAGCACGGATACTCCGGGCGTTTCAATCGAAGGTACGTCTCTGAACATATCCCACATACATTCGAAATGGTTGTCCATTTCTCTGCCGCCGCGCATAAAGAATCCTTTTGTTATATCCTTGCGACCGTCGCAGCTGCCGCCCGCAAGATCGAGCTTTTCAAGAAGATGGATGTGTTCGCCCTTGACCTGCCCGTCGCGGACGAGATAGAACGCCGCAGAAAGTCCGGCAAGACCGGTGCCGATTATATAAGCCGATTTTTTATCGGCGTCCTTCGGCTTTTCGGGGCGCGCGAATGATTCATAAGTTCCTGCTGAATAGTACATAATCAAAACCTCCTCGGTTGTTTGTTTTTTATTTTGTGACTTTATTATACCCGCTCCGCGAGGTTTTACAATAAACAGAAAATCCCCCCTGAAAGAATTTCAATCAGGGGAGAATGAAGTGTATGAAATTTTATCAGACAGTCCTAAATGATAAAAATCAGACCTTGAACCGTCGGAGCGCGGATGAGATTGATCCTTTTATAAGAGTTGCCAGCTTTTCGACTATGACCTCCGGATCGTCCCGCATATCGTTTTTTATCCAGTCCAGCATTATGCCGATAAAAACATATGAATATACCTGCGCGATAAAGTCCTTGTCCTCATCGCGGACAGTCATACCGGCGGCTTCCTCGTTTATAACCCCGCGCACGAGCGAATCGACAAGCGGCGAAAGAAATTTTTCAACCTGCTCCTGATGAACGCAGCGGTAAACATTCATTATAAACGGCTTGTTTTGGCGCACGGCGTCAAATATCTGCAAAAGCCCCTGTTGCCAGGTGTCATATGTTTTGTTTTCTTCAAGCGCTTTGCGTGCGTCCTCCATACAGGACCACTCGACAAGGTCGTATATATCCTTGAAATGATAATAAAAGGTCATACGGTGTATCCCGCAGTCCTCTGCGATATCGTTTATCGTTATTTTTGTCAGTGGCTTTTTGAGAAGAAGATTTTTGAGCGACTGTTCGAGCGCGCGCTTTGTTATCTGCGACATATTTTTCCCCTCCGTTTGCGGTAAGTGTATAAATTGTATCACATAAGCCGGAAAAAATCAACCCTCGGACCGGATTGTTCGGAAATGACGAAAAATCCGTTGACAATGCGTTGGGAATGTGGTATATATATCATATGATATATAAAAATTCAATGTCGGGCGATGATGAAATGAAAAAGACAACTGTCGGCGGAAAGCCGAAAAAATCAAGATACAATACGGCGAGAAAATGGCTGATTTTCTGGACGCTGTTTATAGGCATAGGGGCTGTCGGCGGAGCGGCTGCAATGCTCTTCGACCCAACCGGAAAAACAGCCGGTATGGACGCTATGCTTCCGTATTTTCAAAAGCTCCCCTTTGCCGATGTGCTTTTCCGCGATTTTACGTTCTCCGGAATTGCGCTTTTAATAGTCAACGGGCTGACAAACCTTACGGCGGCGACGCTGCTGATAATGAGAAAAAAAGCGGGCGCCACGCTCGGTATGACCTTCGGCATAACTCTTATGCTCTGGATCTGTATTCAGTTTTATATGTTCCCGTTGAACTTTATGTCAACGATATATTTCATCTTCGGCTTTGTGCAGGCGGCGACGGGCTATGCGGCGCTTGTGTTTTACAAGCAGGAGCAATTCCGCTTTGACGAAAAGGATTATCCGCACGTCGGAACTGACAAAACAAAACTCGTTGTATATTTTTCGAGGATGGGTTATGTGAAAAAGAAGGCGTATGAGGCGGCAGAGAAGAGCGGCGCCTGCGTTTACGAGATAAAGTCCACGGAGCTTACGGAGGGCACGGCGGGCTTCTGGTGGTGCGGCAGATACGGTATGCATCGCTGGGATATGCCGATCGAGCCTGTGAATATTGATCTTTTGAGTTTTGAAAGCGTGACGATCTGTTCGCCGATATGGGTGTTTCATCTCGCAGCTCCCGTCAGAGCGTTTTGCAGAGAGGCAAAGGGTAAAATCAGAAAAGCGGATTACATACTTGTTCATCATCAGAAGGAGTCGTATTTTGAAGCGGCAGACGAAATGGCGTTTCTGCTCGGTATCTCCGGCGGCAAGGTCATAAGCTACTGTTGCCGGGAAGGGAAATACGGGAAAAAGTCCTGGGAGCGGGTCTGAAACGGGCGATATAAGGAGAGGAAAATGATAAATTTTTATGGGCTTGCGTTTATAGTCGCAATAATGATACCGAACATAATTTTTGCCGTCACTCATCGGGACGGCTTTGAAAACAACTATAAAAACAAGATCGTCGAAACGCTTGAGCAGGTCGGCAGGTTCGGTTGTTTTATTTTTGAAATATTGCAGGTGCCGGCGCTGTGTGTGCCTCGGATATTTATCGCCTGCGGGAAAGACCGTCTATTGCGCCCTCGGCGCGGGGCTTGTCTTTTTATATTGCCTGTTCTGGGTAATATTCAGGAAAGAAAGCTCAATGCGAAAGGCGGTTCTTCTTTCCGTTTTGCCGTCTCTGCTGTTTGCCGAAAGCGGAATATTGACAAGAAATTTCCCGCTGATTGCTATGGCGGCGGTATTCTCCGTTTGTCATATAAAAATAAGCGTTGAAAATGCGAAATTTATAAAAAACAAGGGAGAAAAGGAATGAAGTCGATTTGCGGAATAAACTGCGACGAATGCAAAATGAAAAATGAGTGTAAAGGGTGCGAGGCGACTTGCGGGCATCCATTCGGCGGCAGATGTGTCGCTGCAGAATACATAAAAACCGGAGGCAGAGCCGCTTATGACGAATTTAAAAACAAATTGCTCGGCGAAATAAACGGGCTTTTGAATGGCGAAGGACTTCCTTTGGTCGACAGGCTTAATGAGCTTTCCGGCGCTATTGTGAATCTTGAATATCCGATTCCGAGCGGTGGAACGGTAAAACTTCTCGACGACAAAAACATTTATCTCGGCACGCAGATCGAATTTGCCGATATGGGCGTTTGCTACGGCGTTGTCGCCGATATGGGATTTATTCTTGTTTGCGGTTTCAGCGTTGACGGCAGTCAGCCGGAGCTTTTGATCTATAAGAGAAGATGACCGGGGAAAACTCTGCATTTTCACCGCATTTATGCTTGAAACTTTCCGTCGCTTGTGATAGAATTATAAAAAACAAATATCGGGGGAAAAATTATGAAAATGATATTTCGCTGGTCGGCGGGAAACGACATTGTCCCGCTTGAATATATTTCTCAGATACCGGGAATGACGGGTATCTGCTCCGCAGACTATGAAGTCGCAGCGGGGGAAGAATGGAGACTTGAGGATTTGCTGAAAATCCGTCGCGAATGTGAAAAGAAAGGACTTGAGTTTGAAGTCATCGAGTCGATACCCGTGTGCGAGGAGATAAAGCTCGGCACGCCGGACAGAGACAAATATATAGATCTTTTCTGTAAGGATATGCGCGTCTGCGCAGAGGCGGGAATCAAGGTTGTATGCTATAACTTTATGCCCGTTTTCGACTGGACGAGAACCAACCTCAAATATAAAAACAAGGACGGGTCAACGTCGCTTGCAATGTTTTTCGAGGATCTGAAAACGCTCAATCCCGCAGAGGGAGACCTCAGCCTTCCAGGTTGGAACGACAGTTATACAAAAGCGGAGATCCGCTCGCTTATTGACGCTTATAAGGCAATCGGCGAGGAGGGACTCTGGAACAACCTTGAATACTTCCTCAAAAAAGCAATACCCGTAGCTGAGGAGGTTGGCATCAAGCTCGCAATTCATCCGGACGATCCGCCTTATCCGATTTTCGGACTTCCGAGAATAATTACCTGCGAGGAAAATCTGGACAGAATGTTCTCGCTTGTACCGTCGATAGCAAACGGACTGACGCTTTGCACGGGCTCTCTCGGCTGTTCAAAGAAAAACGATATGGTCAAGCTTGCCGCAAAGTATGCCGCACAGGGCAGAATCCATTTTGCACATCTCCGCAACGTTCATATTGAAGATGACGGCTCGTTTGAGGAGTGCGGACATCGCACGGAGGGCGGCAGCGTCGATATGTACGGCGTTGTAAAAGCGCTCATTGAGAACGGCTTTGACGGCTACGTCCGTCCTGACCACGGCAGAAACATCTGGGGCGAGGACGGCAAGCCCGGCTACGGTCTTTATGACAGAGCCCTTGGCGCGGTTTATCTCGGCGGTCTGTTTGAAGCTGTTGAGAAGGACAGAAAATAAAGAAAATACGGAAAAAACGACGGAGCAATCCGTCGTTTTTGTTTTTGAAATTTGAGAGAAGCGCAAATCCAACCAAAGAGGGCTCCGGTAAAGAAAATGGTTTTTTGCATACGTATCGATAAAGACGGGGCGGCGGGACGGGAGACCCGTTCCCTACGTTGCAATACCCGTATGCAGGCAATAAAATATTCGCTCAAACCAATAATTGAAGTTTCTTTTGCCTATTTTTCTTCTCGAAGAAAGAGCAGGGAGCAGAATCAAAAAGGAACAGAGTACCTGCTCCTTTGATGAAATTATAAAGTTTTATCAGACCAATAACCGAAGTTTCTTTTGCCTACTTTTCTTTTCAAAGAAAAGTAGGTCAGAGCATATCGGCGATATCGAAAATGAGCTTTTCGGTCTTTTCCCAGCCGAGGCAGGGGTCTGTGATGGATTTGCCGTAAATTCCTTCGCCGATCTTCTGTGCGCCGTCTTCGAGGTAGCTTTCGATCATAAGTCCCTTGACCATACTCTTGATTTCGGCGTTCTGACGGCAGGAGGAGAGAATTTCCTTTGAAATTCTTATCTGCTCAAGCCAGTGCTTGCCGGAGTTTGCGTGGTTTGTATCGACGATTATCGCTCTGTTTTTCAGATCGTGCGCGGCATAATGCTCTGCGAGGAAAACGAGGTCCTCGTAATGATAGTTGGGCTGGGATTCGCCGTGCTTGTTGACATAGCCGCGGAGGATTGCGTGCGCATATTCGTTGCCCTTGCTTTCAACCTCCCAACCTCTGTATATGAACACGTGCGAATGTTGTGCCGCCGTTATCGAGTTGAGCATAACGGAAAGGTCGCCGCTTGTCGGGTTTTTCATACCGACGGGAACATCGAGACCGCTTGCGGTAAGTCTATGAAACTGGTTTTCGACGGAGCGCGCGCCGACGGCAACATAAGAGAGCAGGTCGGAGAGGTAACGGTGGTTATCGGGATAGAGCATTTCGTCTGCCGTTGAAAGTCCCGTTTCCTTGAGAACTCTTGTGTGAAGCTCACGGATTGCAACTATACCCTTGAGAATATCGGGATTTGCGGAGGGGTCGGGCTGATGAAGCATACCCTTGTAGCCGTCGCCGACGGTTCTCGGCTTGTTTGTATAAATTCTGGGGATAATGACTATCTTGTCCGCTACCTGATCGGCTACCTTTTTAAGTCTCGTGACATAATCGAGCACGGGGGCTTCGCTGTCTGCCGAGCAGGGACCGATTATGAGAAGAAACTTATCGCTTTTGCCGGAGAAAACAGCCTTTATCTCCTCGTCTCTCTGCTCCTTGACCTTTATAAGCTCCTCCGGAACGGGGTACATCTCCTTGACTTCCTTCGGAATAGGTAACTTTCTCTTGAATTCCATATTCATAGTTTTTCTGCGTCCTTTCGTATATAAGAAAAATTATTTATCAAATAAAGCGCGGCGTGCCGTTGAGCACTTCATCATTTCGCGCATTGTTTCTCTGTCGCCCGTTTCAACGGCGGCTCTCATTTTGTTGAACTCTCTTTCAAATGCGTCCATTTCGCGGAGAAGAGCGTCACGATTGAGAAGGAACAGCTCGCTCCACATTTCGTCGTTGATTTTTGCAATTCTTGTCAGATCTCTGAAGGAGTCGCCTGTGTAATCGCGCAGTTTGGGATTTTCGCCTGCCGTCATAAGCGAAACGGCAATGCAGTGCGTCAGCTGCGAGAGAAATGCAATCATTTCGTCGTGAAGCTCCGGAGATATTTCGGAAATTCTTGTGAATCCGAGTTCAGCGCCGAGCGATTTACAAAGCTCGATCGCCTCTCTTGAATTTTTCTCCGTCGGCGTGACTATAAAGTTTGCGCCGATGAAAACTCTGTCATCGCTGTATTCAACGCCAGATCTTTCGCGTCCAGCCATAGGGTGCGCCGCAATGAACTCGACGTCCGGACGGAGGATTGACTGAATGTCATAAACGATACAGCCCTTGACGCCCGTCACGTCCGTTATGATTATGCCCGGGCGCATATACTGCTGATAATCCGTTATCCATTTTTTGAATGTGTGCGGATAGAGGGCAAAGACGATAATGTCCGCATCGCCGACGAGTGCGGGATCGACCTCGGTCGTGCCGTATGCTATAATCTTGTTTTCAAGGGCATAATCGATTGTTTTCTGCGATATATCGATTGCCTTTATTTCGTAGCCCTTTTTGGTCAGCGCTTTTGCATAGCTTCCGCCGATGACGCCAAGCCCGACTATAAGTATTTTTGTGTTTTTGTTAATCTCCAATTATTTTCACCTCCGCACCGAGTGCCGAAAGTCTTTCGAAAAAGTCCGGAAAGCTCTTTTTTACGTCCTCCGCACCTTCTATTTCGCCGCCAGTCAGCATAAGGATCACAGTCATCGCCATAACTACCCGATGATCCTTGTGCGAGACGATTGCCGTCTTCGGCGGTATAAGCCCGCCGGAAAAGACCGTCAGCGTGTCCTCCGCAAGCTCCGTTTTTATGCCGAGCTTGCCAAGCTCCTCTGCCATAGCGGAGCCTCTGTCGCTCTCTTTTGCCCGCAGGCGTGCCGTGCCCGTCAGGGTGACGCCCTGCTTTGCCGCGCCGAGCGCCATAAGCACAGGGGCAAGATCCGGGCAGTCTGTTATGTCAAGCGTCGGGTGACGGGAGCAGATTTCATCAAAATATTGCGAAAAGACCCGGTCTCCCTGAACGCTTTCGGGATTCAGCCCCGTGATTTTTATGTCGCTGCCGAGACGGTTCATCGCTTCAAAGAAAGCCGCGCCGGAGCAGTCGCCCTCGACTGTGTATTCGCGGGGCTTATATCCTGCTCCGCCTTTGATTTTTATTTCGTCGCCTTCGATTTTTATCTCCGCTCCGAACGCCCGCATAACCTCTGCCGTTATCAGAAGATACGAGCGGCTTGCAACCTTTCCCGAAAGGATGATACTGCTGTCGCCGGGGAGGAGCGGGAGCGCCATCATAAGCCCGCTTGCAAACTGGCTCGAAACCTCCGCGCTGACGTTGTATGTTCCCGATTTCAGCCTGCCGCAGACGGAAACGGAGTCGTTCCCTTTCTCATATAAAAGCCCTTGCTCGCGGCATATTTTTTCATATTCCGAAAGCGGACGGGAAAGCAGCTTTTCCGTGCCGCAGAGGGTCACTTTGCTTTCGGAAAGCAGGGCGATTGCAAGGAGAAAGCGCAATGTGCTTCCGCTTTCACCGCAGGGAAGAGTCCCGCTTGGCACAGCCGAAAGCGGGTCAAACCCGCTGACATATGCCGTATCGCCTTCAAAGCGTATTTTTGCGCCGAGTGCCGAAAGGCAGCTTGCCGTTGCCAGCGCATCGGCCGAAGGATACATTCCGTGCAGAACGCTTTTCCCCTTTGCCAGCGCCGCGCATATCAGCGCCCGATGACAAAAGCTCTTTGAAGGAGGGGCGATAAGCGTCCCCGCCGCCGTTTTTTTACCTATATATACTCTCATTTTTCACCGTTTGCTCTTTTGATTATGAGATCGACCGCTTCCGTATAGCCGTCCGTTCCGTGACCTGATATTGTTGCAAAGCAGGCAAGGCGGACATAGCTCGTTTTGCGGAACTCCTCGCGGGCGTCGACGTCTGAAATATGAACCTCGACCGTCGGTATCGAGACGGCTTTCAGCGCGTCCAAAATTGCGACGCTTGTGTGCGTGTATGCGCCGGGGTTTATGACGATTCCGTCAAACTTTTTATAAGCCTTCTGAATCTCCGTCACGATTTTTCCTTCGTAATTCGACTGAAACAGCCTGACCTTTACGCCCTTTGCCGCGCAATGGGCTTTTATTTTCTTTTCAAGCGAGGAAAACGTTTCCTTCCCGTAAATATCGGGCTCTCTTATGCCGAGCATATTTATGTTCGGCCCGTTTATAACGAGTATTTTCATTTCTGTCCCCTCCGTGTCATTATAAGCTCTGCGACCTCCTCCGCCGTTCCGTCGCCGTCAATGCGGCAGTCTGCCGCCGCAAGATATTTTCCGTATCGCTCCGAATATCGCTTTTCGATCAGCTCTCGGCTTTGCGAAAGGGGACGGTCGGGCGTGGCTGTCAGCTTTCCGACGCTTCTGTCTATGAAAAATATTGTGCCGTTCTTTTTCAGGTTCAGAATGTTTTCCGCGCGGAGAACGGCGCCGCCGCCCGTTGCGATGACGGACGAGTTTTTCTTTGATATTTCGGAGAGGAGCTCGCTCTCTTTTCTGCGGAATTCCCCCTCGCCTTCGCCCGTTATGCAGTCTGCGGGGGTGAGCCCGAACATAGCGGAGAAGAGAACGTCGCAATCTATGAATTCCTTTCCCGTTTTCTCTGCAACAAGCCTGCCGACCGTTGTTTTTCCGCAGGACGGCATACCGACAAGCACGATATTTTCCTTTTCAGAGAGGAGCTTTTCATATATGCGCTCCGTCGTGCCCTTCGGGTATGTTCTGTCATAAAACAGCTCGGAAGCTCTCACAGCCTGCGATACGAGCATATAAAGTCCGCCGCAGGCGGGCACTCCGCACATCCTTGCCCGGACGATGAATTCCGTTTTCAGAGGATTGAATATTGCGTCTGCCGCGCCGCAAAGACCTTTGAAGTCCGCAGGATCGACGGCGCAGGCGGAAATGTTCGGAAACATTCCGAGCGGGGTTGTGTTTATTATGACGACCGGGGCGGAGGCAAATTTTTCTTTTGCCTCGCCATAGTTTATTTCGCCCTCCTCCGGATGACGGCTAACCTTTGTCACGCTGCCCGCGCCAAGGCTTTCGCAGACAGCTTTTGCGGTTTTTGAGGTGCCGCCCGTGCCGAGAATGAGAACGTCGCTGCCGCAGACGGGGATATTGTTCTTTATCAGAAGCTCCCGCATTCCGAAAAAGTCGGTGTTATAACCGCAAAGCCTTCCGCCGCGATTGACAACCGTGTTCACTGCGCCTATCGCCCTCGCCTCGTCGCTGACGTAATCCAGCAGGGGAATGACGTCCGTTTTGTAAGGAATCGTTACGTTTACGCCGTCAAAATCACGCCTTGCCATAAAGCCCGCAAGCTCCTCGCGCGGCATTTCAAAATTTCTGTATTCCGTGTTTCCGAGAAGGGAATGTATTTCTCTTGAAAAGCTGTGTCCCAGCTTCTCGCCGACAAGACCCGTTTTCATCTTTCGCCTTCCTTTTTTATATCGGCAGTAGCTTTCGTATACGGGAAATCCGTTCCGAAACGAACCGCCATAGCGTCGCAGACGGCGATCGCCGTCACAGCGTCGATGACGGGGCAAGCCCTGTGAATTATTGCGGGGTCGTGCCTGCCGGCTATTTTCAGCTTTGCGTTTTCGTTTTTTATAAAATCGATTGTATCCTGCTCCTTGCCGATTGAAGGCGTGGGCTTGACGGCGCAGGAGAAGACGACGGGCGTGCCTATCGATATGCCGCCGCATATGCCGCCGCAGTTGTTTGTTTTCGTAGTTACGTTGCCGTTATCTATTGTGTACGGGTCGTTTGCCTCGCTGCCGAGCATATCGCAGAAGCCGAATCCCGCCCCGAACGCTATTCCCTTTATTGCGGGAACGGAGAAAACGGCGTGTGATATTGTGCTTTCGAGACTGTCAAAGAAGGGCTCGCCGATTCCCGCCGGAAGCCCGAAAACCGCTGTTTCCGTCGCTCCGCCGATACTGTCCGCCTGCTCCTTTGCCGAAAGTATCTCTTTTTTCATCTTCTCGCCCGCCTCGTCGCAGATGACGGGAAATGTCTTTTCCTTGATTGCTTCTATCTCCGCTTTTATATCCGAAAAATGCCTGTCCTCCGCTTTTCCGATACGGAGAATGTGCGTGCCGACTGTAATTCCGCGCATTGCAAGAGCAAGCTCGCAGATTGCACCCGCCGCAACTATCGCCGCCGTTATCCTGCCGGAAAAATGCCCGCCGCCGCGGTAGTCCTCAAAGCCGTGATACTTGCAGTATGCCGCATAGTCCGCGTGTGACGGACGGGCAAGGGAAGCCGTGCTTTTATAGTCCGCGCTGCGGGTGTCGGCGTTCGGGATGACTATGCAGAGCGGAGTGCCTGTCGAATAGCCGTCATAACAGCCGCTGACAATGCGGAATTCGTCCTTTTCCTGTCTCTTTGTCGATATTTCGCCGCTCGGTCTGCGCCTTGCAAGCCTGCCGGAGATGAATTCTTCGTCAATCTTTATCCCGGGGGCAAGCCCGTCGATGACGGCACCGATGTATTCTCCGTGGCTCTCGCCGAATACCGTTACGCTGACGCTCTGTCCGAATGTGTTTTTCATTGTCCGCTCCTTTATATGAGAATTTCGGAGAGCCTTTCGGAAAGCTCCTCCGGCGTTGCTTTTCTTATTTCAAACGACCCTATCCTGTCCACAAATACAGCGCTTATCGCTTCTCCCTGCATTTTCTTATCGTGACAGACGGCGGAGATTATCTTCTCTCTGTCCGCTTTTATCTTTGTCGGAATTCCGAGCGACTTCATCACCTTTTCAATGCGCGGACGGACGTCTCCCGAGCACATACAGAGCATTCCGAGCGCGACGCATTCGCCGTGATAAAGCTCGCCGAGACTTTCGATCCCGTGACCTATGGTATGCCCGAAATTGAGGATTTTCCGCAGTCCCGCTTCCTTTTCGTCCTTTGAAACGATGTCCGCCTTTATGCCGACGGCGCGCGCGATCATTTCTTCTATGTTGCGCTCGTCTATCCCGCCCTCGATCATCTCAAAAAGCTCCCCGCTTGACGTTGCTGCCATTTTCAGCGCCTCCGCCATTCCGCAGGCATACTGCCGACGGTCAAGAGTTTTCAGAACGAAAGGGTCGATTATGACAGCCTTCGGCTGATAGAACGTACCGATTATGTTTTTTATTCCGCAAAGGTCGATTGCCGTCTTTCCGCCGACGGAGGAGTCGACCTGCGAGAGGAGCGTTGTCGGAACGTTATAAAAATCTATCCCGCGCATATATGTCGAGGCGGCAAAGCCCGCAAGATCTCCGACGACCCCGCCCCCGACGGCTATAACCTTATCGCTCCTTGTAAATCCGAGCCCAAGCAGCTTTTCGCAGAGCGCCTTGTAGCTTTCGAAGTTCTTTGTCGCTTCTCCCTGCGGCAAAGTGACCGTTACGGCATTTTCCATTCCGTCCGCAACGGCTTTTGCATACCCTGTGGGAACTCCGTCATCTGTTACGACGAGGGTCTTTCCGCCCTGCGGAATATAGCTTCCGATATGAGAAAGCGCGACCTTTTCGATTGTTATCGCATATGACCTTTCTCCGAGATTGACGTTGACCTGCATAATTCCTCCGTTTTGCGTTTTATCTGTAAATTCCGACGACTTTCAGCCTGTCGCAGTACTTGCGCAGACCTTCGAGCATCTTTTCTCCCGCCTCGGAGCGGAGCGCGCCCTCGGCTTCGAGATAGAAATAATAATTCCAGACGAGCTCTTTTCTCGGTCTTGAACGCAGCGTTCTCATATTGAACCCCGCCTCGCCGATTACGCCCAGCGCGTCCGCAAGTGCACCCGCCTCGTTTTTGACGGTGAACACAAGGGAAAAGCCGTCCGATTCCGAATATCCCGCCGAGGTATTTTCCGCTCTTGAAAATACTCCGAAGCGAGTTGTGTTTGCTCTGCTTTCGTTTATATTCTTTTGCAGAACGGAGAGACCGTAAAGCTCTGCCGCCTCTGCGCAGCCGATCGCCGCAACGGTTTCATCCCCCATCTGCGATACCTCCAGCGCTGCGGACGAAGTGCTCTGCGCGGTTTCCGTTTCCCATCCGTGGGACGATATGAATTTTGCGCATTGTGCCAGCGCCTGCGGATGACTTATAACCTTCTTTATTTTTTCGACGCTTGCGCCGCCCACCGCCATAAGCGACTGTTCGACGGCAACGTCATAAACAGCGTTTACGCAAAGCGAGCCGGAAAAAAGCATATCCGTCACCTGACCGACCTCGCCCGCATAGCTGTTTTCAAGCGGGATGACGGCAAGCTCACATTCGCCGGACGATACCGAGTCATATGCTTCCTCAAAGCTGTTTTTTGCAACCGGATTGCTGTCCGGGAAGAGCTTCTTTGCCGTAAAGAAGGCAAAGGCACCCTCCTCGCCGCAATATGCAATCTTTTCGCCCTCGATCAGCCGCCGCTGATAAGCCTTGGACGCTTTCATTATGTCCTTCTGGAAGCCTATATAATACGGGCGGATGTCCTCCGGAACAATAGCCGAGTTTTTCTTTATCAGCTCGTCCTCGTGGACGGGATCCTCAATCGGCAGACCGCATTTGCGCTTGTAATCCGCAACGTCCTCCGATGCACGCATTCTCTCCTCAAAAAGCTCCGCTATTTTTCGGTCGACCTCCGAAATTTTTTTCCTTGCAAGTGTCAGTTTATTTTCCATATATTATTTTACCTTTTTCCGAGTCCGTATTCCTTTGCCAGCTTTTCAAATGCGGGCAGCGAGTTTTTAATGACGCTCTCCGAAACGCAATATGCGATTCTGACATATCCTCCGACGCCGAAGTCGCCCGAGGGCACGAGCAGAAGCTCGTATTTTTTCGCTTTTTCGCAGAATTCGTTTTCGTCCTCCTCCGGCGATTTTACGAAGAGATAAAACGCTCCGTCCGGATATACGGCGTCAAAGCCGAGGGCGGTCAGTCTTTCATAAAGCAATGCGCGGTTTGAAGCGTAAACAGAAAGATCGGACGTTTTGCCTATGACCGACGGTATCATTTTCTGGAACAGCGACGGAGCGCAGACAAAGCCGAGCGCCCTTCCCGCGCCGCAGACGGCGGAGAAGATTCTGTCGCCTTCTTCACATTCGGAGCAGACGCATATATAGCCTATGCGCTCTCCCGGAAGGGAAAGGGACTTACTGAACGAATAACAGCTGATTGTATTTTTGATGAATTTCGCCGTGTATGGGGTCGTTTTTCCGTCGTAGACGAGCTCCCTGTACGGCTCGTCCGAGATGACGTATATCGGGTGGCCGTATTCCTTCATCTTTTCTTCGAGCAGGAGCGAAAGGGAGGAGAGAGTTTTCTCCGTCAGTATCGCGCCCGAGGGGTTTGAAGGGGAATTTATTATCAGCGCCTTGGTATTTTCGTTTATCCTCTTTTTCAATGCGTCAAAATCGATCTGAAAGTCCTTCGGCGGAGGACATACAACGACTTTTGCCCCCGCTTTCTCGGCAAATACGCGGTATTCCGGGAAGAACGGCGCAAAAACTATTACCTCGTCCCCCTCGCAGACAAGCGCTCCGAGAGAGATTGTCAGTGCCGCCGCCGCGCCGACCGTAAGATATATGCGGCTCGCCGTTTCGCTTGCGCCATAGGTTTTGTTCAGATATTCCGCAATTGCTCTGCGGACGTTCATATCGCCTGCCGCAGAGGTATAGCAATGAAGATCGCCGCCTTCGGAAATCAGCTTTATAAGTGTTTTATCAACGATCTCCGGCGAGGGAACGCTCGGATTGCCTATGCTGAAATCAAAAACGTTTTCTTCTCCGATCTCGCTTTTTCTCTTCTTGCCGTATTCAAAAAGCTGACGTATCACAGAGCTGCGGTTTCCCAGCTCAATCATTTTTTCGGGCAACATCCCCATCACATCCTTTCAGAAAACAAAAATACCGCAAAAGCCTTGACATAAGAGGCTCTGCGGTACGAAATAAAGATACCGCAAAGCTCGCCCTGCGAGCTCTGCGGCAAAACAAAGTATTCATTCAAAATACAAAGCTATGCGGCTTTTATTGCTCACGGGCGGACGACGTAAAGTAATAATAGTTAAATCGCATAGCAAAATAATAGCGCTTCATATTACCATCGTCCTCCTTACGGCAAAATTCTTTTGATGATGTTGTATTATACACTCAAAATCGCCGCAAGTCAATCTTTTTTTGAAAAAATATTGAAGAATTTCTGTAAAAAAGGATTATTTTCTGAAGGGAACGTCGTCATAGCGACCGTTTTCCATCTTGCAGCAATCAAAATATGCGCGTGTCCAGGCAAAATGCCCCTGTCCGTCATCAACCGTGACGCGGCAATAGCGATCGTAAAGTCCGGAGCATTTGAATACCGCCTCGGTTATCAGATCGCCCTTTTTCTCGCCTGTGCAAACGCCGGCGCGTCTGCCGTAGGTTGTGAGGGCAATTCTTGCCGCGGGCGACGTTTTTATATGCAGCTCCTCGCCCTCCGTCCACATTTCATATATTTCGGGGCCGGACGAAGCATAAAAATCGCCGTTTTCAAGCGCTTTCATTATCGCCGAATACTCGAGCTTCGGAGCCTTTATCATTATAAAGCCGCCGAGAGAATCAAATTTCGGGCTGTCGGGCGGGAAATTATTGTGGTTATCGTCCGAGGCGATGCAATATATCTTCTTTCCTCTGCGGCAGAGCTCGTCATAAGCGTGATCGTTTATTTCGTTATAGCCCTCTGTCCAGCAACCGTAATTGAGGATTTCCATTGCGAAAATGCCTTCGATATTTCTGTATTCGTCCAGATCCTGTTCGGACCAGGTCGGGTGACAGAGACTTGCAAGGAAGCCCTCGGAACAGGTCTGCGCGATCGTCTCGTTTATGTTTTTATAGCTGCGGACATAGTCCGGCGTGCCGGAATATTTCTGCTTTTCGCGCAGGTCTGCGTGGCGATCAGATATCTGGTTTGCGTTATAGCAGGGGAGGACGTCGTTGTGCGGATCCTTTGCATAGAAGCAGATATGGACGAGCGGGGTGTGACTGTACGAACGGTCGCCTCTCTCGTCAAAAATGTCATATTCATAGCCTGTTATGGGCATAAAGCCGTCGTCCGCAAGGTCGGAATGGTCGATGAGGACGTTATGATCCGTAAAGGCGACGATCGAATATCCCGCGTTTTTATAAAGCTCCTTTATCTGTTCGACTGTGAGCTTGCCGTCGGAAAGGGTGCTGTGGCAATGCATATTTGCCTTGAAGAAGGAGCCTTCCGGCGGGAGGAGATAATTTTTCATATGTATATACCTCGCATAAGTCCGTCCTTCCCGAAAAGCCCGGGAAGGACGTTTTTTGTTTATTTCTTTTCAGCGTTTCCTCTGACTCTGTCAACAAGGTTATGTATTCTTGTGACGGGGTTGAGCAGATCGCTTATGGTCTGATCCTTGTTTATGGTGTCTATAAGGTAAGCGACGTATTTGCAGAGGCTGACCTCCGTATACCACGGGCGATCGATGATTTCCTGCGTTCTGTAATTTAAGTTGGTTGTGAAAATTCTTGTGATTATGCCCTCTTCATAGGCACGGTCAAGATTGTCGCAACCGTTGCAGAAAAGACCGAATGTCGCAAACATAAAGATTCTTCTTGCGCCGCGGTTTTTCAGCTCTCTCGCAACGTCGATTGCGGAGTCGCCGGAGGAAATCATATCGTCGATTATGATAACGTCGCGCCCTTCGACGCTGTTGCCGAGGTATTCGTGCGCCTCGATGGGGTTTCTGCCGTTGATGACAACGGTATAGTTGCGACGTTTATAAAACATTCCCAGCTCCAGCCCGAGCACGGAGGAGCAGTACATACCTCTGCCCATCGCGCCCTCGTCGGGGGAGATGATCATAAGCTGTTTGGGATCGAAGGTTATATCGGGGAATTCACGCACAAGGGCTTTGAGCATCTGATATGTCGTTCTGACATTGTCAAAGCCGTTGTTCGGGATTGCGTTCTGAACGCGGGGGTCGTGTGCGTCAAAGGTCAGTATGTTTGAAACGCCCATCGAAACGAGCTCCTGAAGCGCCATAGCGCAGTCGAGCGATTCGCGCGCGTTTCTTTTGTGCTGCCTGCCCTCGTAGAGCATCGGCATAATGACAGATACTCTGCGGGATTTTTTCTCGTTTGCGCAGATTATGCGCTTGAGATCCTGAAAATGGTCGTCGGGGCTCATAGGCACCGTCATTCCGTACATATTGTATGTCACGCCGTAATTGAACGGATCAACATATATAAACGTATCGTGACCGCGCAGCGAAGCATTTATTATCCCCTTTGCCTCACCTGTGCCGAAACGCGGACAATCCGCTTCGACAAGATATGTGTCTTTTTCGCCCTTGCGCCATTGGCAGAGATATTCGTCCACCCGACGGACGAATTTATCGCACCCCTTCATTCCTATGACGCTGAGTTCTCCGAAATATTCCCTCATTGTTTAACTCCCTCCGTAATGTGTCTTTCGCGTTTATCAAAGATTGAATGCAACTTCTATTTCCTTTACCTCGTCATCGCTGATCTTGACGATCTTTCCGCCGATCGCGGCAACCTCAACGAGCGATTTTGCGCTGTATTCCATAACTTCAAGGCGGTCAAAGGCGTTGAGAAGGCTTGTGCCTGCGGCGATGATGCAGTCGTTTTCTATTATGACGACGGGATTCTTTATCGAGATTTCCTTCGCCAGAAGGTCGGGCTGCATAAAGGAAGAACCGAAAGGATATTTGCGGACGGTCTTGAGAGCGATATAGCTTTCCGGAATGAGGCGCGCGTCAAACTCGGCGTCCGTTACGGCAAAGCCCATAATATACGGCGGGTGCGCCATAATAACTGTCTTTATCGCGGGGTCGTTCTTGTAAATCTTCTCGTGAAGCAGGATCGAGCGGGACGGCGTCTTGCCAACCTCGCACTGACCCTCCTTGTTTATGAGAACGAGATCCTCGGGCTCAAGATATTTTCTGTCCTTCGCATAGGGCGTGATGATTATCGAGCCGTCGGAGAGCTTGCAGGAGAACGTGCCCTGACCGCTTGTGAAGAGCTGGTTGCCGTATGCGCGGTGAATAAGGTCGCACATATCGCGGCGGATCTGAAGCTCCTCGCTTGAATGTTCCGTCGGACGGAAGGTATCGAGCACGGGCTGGGTCTTCATCTTATAAAGATTCATATGTCTTTCGGAGAGAGTGTGCATCTCGCCGCCGAGGGTTGATGCGTTTATCTGGACTCTTGCGCAGTAGTCAAGAGTTTCGAAGTTCATAAAAGCGGAGAAGAGGTCGTGCGCTCCGATGACAACGCCGTGATTTTCAAGCATAACCGTGTTTATGCCCTTTTCAAACTCCGCGGAGATGTTGTCTCCGAGCTTGCTGCTGCCGGGGAGGGCATAAGGCGCCATTGTTATGTTTCCGCAGAGGAAGCGTGCGTCGGGGATGATTGAAGTATCGGGGATTTCTCTTGCAATGCTGAACGCGACGAGAGCCGGCGGATGAGCGTGAAGCACGGCGCCGAGGTCGGGGCGTTTCTTATAGATTGCAAGATGGAAAGGATACTCAACGGAAGGGCGGTGAATACCGATGATCGTTCCGTCCGGACGGATCTGCATAATGTCCTCGCGACGGAGGTTACCCTTGTCGATACCCGAGGGGCTTATCCAGACGACGCCGTCCGAATCCTTGATTGAAAGGTTGCCGCCTGTCGTCGTCGTCATACCGTAGTAATAAAGGCGGTTCATAATCATAACGATCTGATCGGCGGGATGAAGCATTGAGAAGTTCATTTTTTTATATCTCCTTTGGTTAAAATTAAACCGTTACGGTAACTTTTTTGAGCACCTCGGAAGCGTCGGGGTCGATACCGCGCACCTCGGTGAGCTTCAAGGCAAGAAGCTGAAGCGTTATTGCACAGCAGAATGCTGTCATAGCGTCCGGATATTTATAGTCGGACGAGGGGACCGTGAGCACTGTGGCTCCGCCGAAGTCGTCCTTTTTGTCCGTTATGACGATAACCTCTCCGCCGACGGAAAGCAGCTCGCGGCAGATCTCTTTTTCATCGTCATACGTTTTGCCGTCGCAGGCGAGGATGATTGCAAGATCGCCTTTGCCGATCTGCGCCTTCGGGCCGTGATGGAAGTCCGAAACGGCATATCCGCGCATTTTTATCTTGTTTGTTTCAAGAATTTTCAGCGCGCCTTCGAGTGCAATTGGGTAAAGCAGGCCCCTGCCGAGTATTGAAGCCGCTGAAAGATCTTTGTACTTTTCTGCGATCGGTTCAAGCGCGGCGGGCATATCGGAGAGCACCTTTTCCGTAATTTCCGGAAGTGTTCCGAGGGCTTTTTCAAGCGACTCGTCGCCGCCCCATTCAGCCGCAAGCGCCGCCATTATGTAAAGCTGCGAGGTAAACGTTTTCGTTGCCGCAATGCTTGTTTCCGGACCTGCATTGCAGAAGAGCGAAAAGTCAACAGCCTTTGCAAGGGGAGAGCTTTCATTGTTTGTGACAGACGCCGTCAGCGCGCCGTGTCTCTTTGCGTCCTCGATGACAAGGAGCACGTCCTCCGCCATACCGGACTGCGAAACTCCGATGACAAGATGACCGGAATAATCAATATCCGCTCCGTATCTCGAGACGGCGGAGGGAGTTGCGAGACCGCAGGGAATACCCGCCGCTATCGCAAGCAGATACTGCCCGTAGATCGCAGCGTGATCCGAAGTGCCTCTTGCGGCGATCGTCACGTTTCTGATTCCTCTTTTTTTCGCTTCGGCAACGAGAGCCTTTATCTTCTCTGCATTTGCCGCGCCGACGCCCGTAAGAACCTCGGGCTGCTGGCGTATTTCTTTTTCAAGATTTATCATTTTTATCTTCTTCCTTTATATATTTGTCACACCGGAATTCCGGCGCGACATTGCTTTCGTAGTAATCTTTAAGCGTTGCCATTGAAAACCGCCGCTCGTTTTTTTCGTCTCCCGTTCCGTGAACGGCGCAGAGCTCGTCCGAATATTCGCAGAGCGGATATATCGTATAGCCCTTGTGCATACCGTTGAAATGGCAGACCGTCGGGATGATTTTCGGGCTGCGGACGGTGATCCCGCCCTTTCCTTTGACTATCTCCGCCGTCAGTATTCCTCCAAGCATCTGCGCTCCGTAGCGCATATTTGAAAGGAAATTTCCGAGCGAATAAACGCAGAGCGTCCGCCCTCCGTCGCTTCTTCCAATCCATTCCGTTCTTTGCAGAACGTGCGGGTGCGTGCCAATGATGATGTCCGCTCCGCAGCCTGCAATGTATCGTGCGTATTCCTCCTGCTTTTCGCTTGTCGGAAAAACGCTCATTGCTCTGCCGGAATCGAACTCGTCCCCGAAATGAACGCAGACGATGACGGCGTCTGCCTTCTCCTTTGCCCTCTTTATCAGCCTTTCGCAGAGGGAAAACGACAGGCGCGGAATATCGCTCTGCTCGTCGCAGTTGGTTGAATAGGTCATCTGCACAAAGGCGAGCTTTATACCTTTTCTCTCAACTACGGCAATGCTGTCCCTGTCATAGCCTATGACGGCTTCAGCCCTTTCGGCGATATAGTCCCTTGTAAACCGCAGGCCGTCATCTCCTCTGTCAAGCATATGATTGTTTGCAATACCGATGACGTCGAAGCCGACGGCAGCGAGGTTGTCCGCAATTTCGCAGGGCGTGCAGAAATGGGGATAGCCCGAAAAGCCGCTCGTCCCGAGGGGCGTTTCCTGATTTATATATGCGACGTCGGCAGAGGAAATTATCTGCGAGACTTTTCCGTATATCGGGGAAAAATCGTAGCCGGAGTCCGTTTTTGCGTCCCGGAAAATGCTTGAATGAATGAGGTTGTCGCCTGCGGCGGCGATTGTTACGACGGTTTCCCCCGCTCCGGCCCGCGACGGAAGCCCGAGCGCAAGCAGGAGCAGGAGAGCAATGATTTTTTTCAATTCCGTAAATATCCTTACAAGTTATTTACGGATATTTTGCGCATTATCTCTTTGACAATACTTCTTTTTCGTACTTTTCTATCTCTTCAAACCACTTTGCGCCTGCGGGCAGACCGCATCTTTCGCAATATTCGTCCCATACTGCGCCGAAGGGGAAGGTTTTCAGCTCCTCGTGCATAACCATAAGCTCCGTGAAGCGACATTCGTCCTGAAGAGCTTTGAGAGCTACGTGCGGAGTGCAGAGAGCGGAAAGGAGTGCCTTCTGCCAGCTGCGGAAGCCGACAACCCAGGCGGAAACGCGGTTTATGCTTGCGTCAAAATAGTCAAGCGCCATATAAACTCTGTCCAGAGCGTCGCAACGGACGATCTCCTTTGCCATTTCCTTCGTCTCGTCGTCAAAGGTGAGAACGTGGTCGGAGTCCCAGCGGATGCCTCTTGTGATATGGAGAGCAATCTCCGGGAAGAAGCAGAGCAGGGCGGGGATTTTGTCGGAAACGACTTCCGTCGGATGATAGTGACCATTGTCCATAAGGGGCAGGCAACCGTCGTGCATAGCGGCGAAAGAAAGAGTAAACTCGGCAGAGCCCGCAGTATACGCTTCAACGCCTATGCCGAACACCTTTGATTCAACGCAGGGCTTAACGAGGTTTTTATCGAACGGCTCGGAGAGGATTTCTTCGATCGACTGCTTATATCTCATTCTCGGGCCCATTCTGTCCGCGGGAACGTCCTTGAAGCCGTCGCCGATCCATATGTTCATAACGCAGGGAATGCCTGTTTCCTTTGCGAAATATTCCGAAATTCTTATGCAGGCTTTGCCGTGCTCAACCCAGAACTTTCTGACTTCCTCGTCCGGGCTTGTGAGCGTCAGACCGTTCTTTGCCATCGGATGAGAGAAGAAGGTGGGGTTGAAGTCGATTCCCATACCTCTTTCCTTTGCAAAGTCGACCCATTTTTTGAAATGCTTCGGCTCGATTTTGTCTCTGTCAACAAATTCTCCCGGCTCAAAGATCGCATAGCAGGCGTGAAGATTGAGTTTTTTCTTTCCGGGACAGAGCGACATTGCCTTGTCCATATCAGCCATAAGCTGTTCGGGAGTTCTTGCCTTGCCGGGATAGTTTCCCGTCGTCTGAATGCCGCCTGTGAGCGGGCCGTCGTGGTCAAAGCCGGTGACGTCGTCACCCTGCCAGCAATGCAGGGAAACGGGGATGTTTTTCAGTTTTTCGATAGCCGCCTCCGTGTCGACGCCTATCTCCGCATATCTTGCTCTCGCAAGTTCGTATGCCGTATTTGCCATATATCTTCTCCTTTTCGGATTTTATTTTCAAACAAGTTTGCAGAAACGCTCGTAAGCCTCGTCCCATATAGCTTCTTCCGCAGCTATTGGGTAATATTCGCCCATTTCTGTTGAGCGGGCGATAACCTCTCTCGCCTCGGAAAGGTCGCGCAGCTCACCCATAGCGATAGCCTGTGCTGCAATGTTGCCCATTGCCGTTGCTTCGACGGGGCCGGTATAAACGGGGCGTTTGCAAGCCGTCGCCGCAAATTTTGAGAGCATTTTCTCTTTCGTTCCGCCGCCGACGATGTTTATTGCGGGGAGCTTCTCGCCGCACATCTCGTCTATTCTGTCAATGACCCAGCGATAGCGCAGGGCGATACTGTCAAATATGCAACGGACGATCTCGCCCATAGTCTCGGGCGTGCCCTGACCGGTCTTTTGGCAATATTCTCTGATTCTCTGCGGTATGTTTCCGGGAACGCCGAGCACAGGCTCGTCGGGGTTGACGAGAAAGCGGAGAGGCTTTGCGGAAAGAGCCATATCGGAGAGCTCGTCATAGCTGTATTTTTTGCCCTCTCTTGCCCATTGACGGCGGGATTCCTGTTCAAGCCAGAGACCCGTTATGTTCTTTGAGAAACGGATTGTGCCGCCGTAGCCGCCCTCGTTTGTAAAGTTGTATTCGTTTGATTTTTCGCTGATTACGGGTTGCTTTGTTTCCGTACCCATAATAGACCACGTTCCCGAGCTTATGAAGATGAATTTTTCGCCTTTTGCGGGAACCGCAACGACGGCAGAGCCCGTATCGTGCGCCGCAACGGAGATGACCTTCGGGTCGATTCCGCCGACTTCTTCTTTGACCTGTGAAAGGAGCGAGCCGCAGGGCGTACCGGGCATAACGACATTACGGAAGATGTTTTCCGGTAAGCCGTAACGCTTTATCAGATCCCAGGCCCAGTCGCGCGCGCCGGCGTCAAGGAGCTGACCGGTTGACGCTATCGTATATTCCGTCTGCTTGTTTCCCGTGAGAAAATAGTTGAGCAGATCGGGGATGAAGAGCATATCCTTTGCTATCGAAAGGAGCTCCGGAGTATCTTTTTTGATTGCGAGAAGCTGGAAAAGACTGTTGAAATCAATCGTCTGTATGCCTGTTCTCGCATAGAGCTCATCGCGCGGAACGAATTTATATGAATATTCAGCCATACCGAGGTTGCGCTCGTCTCTGTAATGAGTGGGGTTGCCGAGAAGATGACCCTTTGAATCGAGCAGACCGAAGTCAACTCCCCAGGTGTCGATGCCCATAGAGGCAATATCCTTGTCGTCCGAAAGGGCACACTGACGCATAGATTCTTTTATTTCAAAGAAAATGCGGAGAATGTCCCAGTTGAACATTCCGGCGTTTATGACGGGGTCGTTCGAAAAACGGTGATTTTCGCGAAGCTCGATTTTTTCTCCGTCAAAAGAGCCGACTATACCTCGCCCGCTCGAAGCGCCGAGGTCTATGGCAAGCATTTTGAGTTTTTTCATAGGTTTTTCCTTTCGTATGTTTATTCTCGCCGGTGATTTTTTGTTGTTTGGATGCGCAGGCGCAGGTTTCGCCGAGAAGAGGGTGAGCCGGCACGACAAAATTGTGACTGAAGGAGCACTCCTTCCACCGCGTTGCGGTCCCACTTCCTCAAAGAGGGAGGCTGAAAAGGAACGCAAAAACCAATAATTGAAGTTTTTCGCCTGAATATCGATGAAAGCGGGATGACGGGAGGGGATTTGCTGGTTTGCGCAAGCAAGCCAAGCAGGCCTCGCCGAGAGGGGCAAAGACCCCTCCCCTACGTTGCAACGCCCGTTTGCGCAGGCAATAACAATAAAATGTTTACACGAAACAATTACCGAAGCTTCTTTTGCCTTCTTTTCTTCTCGGAAAAGAACGGTGATTGTGGTTTTTGACACATTTGTGTCTGCGCAGGCATTAAAAATTTTGCATATCATCTCCGATTATTGAAGCTTCTTTTGCCTTCTTTTCTTCTCGGAAAAGAACGGTGATTGTGGTTTTTGACACATTTGTGTCTGCGCAGGCATTAAAAATTTTGCATATCATCTCCGATTATTGAAGCTTCTTTTGCCTTCTTTTCTTCTCGAAGAAAAGAAGGTTATTTCAGTTCTGCTATTGTCACGCCTGTGTCGCCCTCGCCCCAGTTGCCAATGCGGAAATTCGCAATGCGCTTGTCGGAGCGGAGGAATGCCTGAACGGCTTTGCGGAGGGCTCCCGTGCCCTTTCCGTGTATAATTCGTATTTCGTGCACACCCGCGCGCTTTGCGTCGTCAACATATTTGTCAAGCGCAAGCTCGGCGTCGTCTCCGTACATTCCGCGAAGGTCAATCTCCGGAGAGAACGTCGCAGAGGTACCGACGGCGGCTTTTGTTCCGCCCTTGGGTTTCTTTTCGGCGCGCTCGTCGAACATAAGATTTTTGATTTTGGTTTTCATTATCGCAGAGCCGACCCTGACAGCGATATTTCCTGCGGTATCAGGCTCGGAAACGACTTCTCCGTGCTGCCCGACGCTGACGATTATGACTTTGTCTCCCGGAACCGGATCACGGGGAAGAACATATCCTTCCGCCGTCCTTTCGACGACAGGGTTGAGCGTGTCCTCGTTTTCACGCAGCTTTTTGCGTATCTCTGCGCGCGCTTTGTCCATTTCCTCGCGCAGGTTGGGCTTTTCCTTTGCCTTCGCAACCTTATCCATCTGCTCGAATATGAACGCGCTCGAAGCCTTTGCGCTTTCGACGGTGCGCACGGCGGTTGCACGAGCTTTTTCAAGCTCTTTTTCTGCCTGACGACGGAGGGCGTCTGTCTGCTCGGCTGTTTCAAGCCGCTCTCTTTTTGCTTCGGCGAGGAGCTTTTCGGCTTCCAACTTTGCCTTTTCCGCTTCTATTCTTGTTTTCTCAAGCTGTTCGATTACGTTTTCAAAACGCTTGTCCTCGCCGGAAACGTAGCGCTGCGCGCGGTCGATGATGCCCTTTGATATACCCAGCCGCTCCGAAATTGCAAAAGCGTTTGAGCGTCCCGGCGCGCCGATTATCAGCCGATACGTCGGGCGGAGGGTTTTTACGTCAAACTCGCAGGAGGCGTTGCAGACGCCGTTCGTTTCAATGGCGAAGGATTTCAGCTCCGCATAATGCGTCGTTGCGGCGCAGAGCGCACCGCTCTCCCTGACGGCTTCAAGTATCGAAACGGCGAGAGCCGCACCTTCGACTGGATCCGTCCCCGCCCCCAGCTCGTCCAGAAGCACGAGTGTTTTCGGGCTGACCTTTGAGAGAATGTCAACAATGTTCACCATATGCGCAGAGAATGTCGAAAGCGACTGCTCAATGCTCTGCTCATCGCCTATATCGGCGAGAACATCGGAAAAGACGCACATCGTTGAGTTCTGCGACGCAGGGATATGAAGCCCCGCACCCGCCATCAGCGAGAAAAGACCGATTGTTTTCAGTGCGACGGTCTTGCCGCCGGTGTTGGGACCGGTGATGACGAGGGTATCAAATTTTTTGCCGAGGGAAACGTTTATCGGCACGACCTTTTCCGTTCGGAGAAGGGGATGACGTCCCTCAAATATTTCAAGCTCGCATTTATCCGAAATTATCGGCGCCGAAGCCTCCATTTTCAGCGAGAGCTGACTTTTGGCAAAGGCAAAGGCGAGCAGGGTGATGTTTTCGTAGTTTGTTATTATTCCGCTTGCGGCGGCAGATGCGTCGGCTGAAAGCTCGGCGAGAATCCGCTCGATCTCGTCCCGCTCTTTTGTTTCAAGCACACGGAGATTGTTGTTCGCCTCAACAACGGAAAGCGGCTCGACAAAGAGCGTCGCGCCCGAAGCCGATGTATCGTGAACAAGACCCTTTATTTCATTCTTGCTCTCCGCGCGGACGGGAATGACGTATCTTCCGTCACGCATTGTGACAATCTGCTCCTGAAGGTGTTTGGAGTATTCGGGGCTTGTAATATACTTTTGCAGAATCTCGCGGACGCGGGAATTTTCAATTCTTATATGGCGACGGATGTCTGCCAGTTTTTCGCTTGCGGCGTCGCTTATCATATCCTCGCTCTGGATACATCTCGATATTTTTTCTTCAAGATATTTGTTCGGAATGAGACGGGAAAAATATTCCGTCAGAGCGGTTTCCTCGCTATGGGAAAGGTTTGCATAGTCGCGAAGAGCTCTCGCCGCGCGCAGCACCGAGCCGATGTCAAGAAGTTCTCTTGTTGAGAGAATAGCACCCTTATCGGCTCTTTCAAGGGAGTCTGTCACGTCCGCTATGCCGTAAAACGGGGGCATACCTTTGAGCGCCTGCATTGCCTTTGCCGCATCAGTTTCCGCAAGCAGAGTCCGCACCTCGGCGGCACTTGCGGAGGGCATAAGCGAAAGCGCCATTTCCTTTGCACCTGCCGTCGGAGCGACCTCGCAAAGCATTTGTCTGATTTTATCGAATTCGAGCGTTTTTATCGCTTTTTCAAAATTATTGTTTTTCATCGTCTATATCTATAAATTCGCAGAACACGTCTGCTTCTTTTCTTTTCGGTTCACGTTTGAGGGGGTCATAGGAAAACGACCGGCACGAGAATCTTTCGTCTACAAGTCCCTTTTTCGGGCAGATGACAAGCTCTCCTCCGGGAACGGGTGTGCCTTTTTCGCAAAAAGCGCAAAGTCTGTCTTCTTTTTCGATCGTTTTTTTCTCTTGCATATCGCGCTACCTCCCCCGCATTTTGTAAGTACAAATTATCATAAGCTAATTATATATCATAATTTCTCATTTTTCTACCCCTTTTTGAAAGTTTTTTGCGCAGAATGTGCGCAATCGTTGCGAGCGACAAAACGAGGCACAGTATCACAGCGATTTTTGTGTCATTTTCATAAAAAACCTTGTATATCGGGACGGAGATAATCGCCATTGCAAGCGAAAGAACAAGTTTGCCGGCGAGGTAGCTGTTTGTTTTGATGTTTGCCGCTATCGCTCTTTCGAACACCTGTGCCATAACGGACAGCCCCGAAAAGCCGACCGTCGCAGAGGCAAGAGCAATTGTCATCAGCGGTTCGGACGGATAATTTGCGGAGAGCGAATCGAGCCCGCAGGTTATCTCGCATATGCAGCAGATGCCGGAAGATATGAGCGGGGCTTTTACAAACCGCGCGGCGATGTCCGTTACTGTACGGAAAAACGTCACAAAGGCGGTTATCGGGATCAGCGCCGCGCCGCCCTCCGCAACAGCGGAGGCAACCGCCCCCGCCACGCCGGGCTCCTTTTTTAGGGTTGAATTTTTTGGAGGCGGGGGCGGGAAGGCGCGCGCGGAGCGCGCGCTCCGGCGCGGCGCAGTCAAAGTTAGAAGTAAAGCCGAGGTTACACTCTGTGCTATAAAAAGCACAACCCCCGCCTTTGTGTCGCCGAACATCGAATTGCCGACGGCGCCTATGAGAAACGCTGCGCCCGCGCAGTTTGTAAAAGGCAGAAGAGAGCCCGCTTCTTCGGCTGTCATCCGTCCTGATTTGCAAAGCTCTGCCGCCGTTGATGCACCGGAAGGATACCCGCATAAAAACCCCGTGAAAATGACGGTCATCCCGGCAGGAGAAACCCCGAATAATGTAAGCAAAAACTTGCATTTTTCAAAAAGACGATCAATGCCGCTTTTTGCAAGAAGCCTTGCCGCGCAGAGAAAAAGAAAGAGAGAAGGAACAACCTTTTCTATACATAGCCGAAGTCCCTTTCGGACAGATTCCGCTGTATCGGCGGGGAATAAAACGGCAAAGAGCATCAGCAAAAGCGCCATTGCAAAAACAAAAATTATATAAGAAAAACGCCCGGATTGTTTTATAAAAATCACCTCCCGCATACAATAAGTATGCGAAAACAATGATGAATATTTCAGGAGGGAACAGTACTTGAAAAAGAAAATTCTGCCCGAAATAACCTCTCTCGGAATTGAAATTTACGGTAGAGAGGAGGTGCTTGTGTGCGGCTGTCTGGGCATTTGCTTTTATTCGACGGAGGAAGTAAGGCTGAACATCTGCGGCGGAGAGCTTTCTGTCTGCGGAGAGGAGCTGTGTCTGCGCTGGGCGGGATATGGGAAAATATCCGTTGCGGGGAAGATAAAGTCGCTCACATTCTGCTGATATGGGAAAAATATACGAATACTTAAGAGGGTCATATAAGGTTTCCGCAGGGGCGGAATCCGTTTGCCGCGCGTTGAATATTCTGATGAAAAACAACGTTCCGTTTTATGCCGTGCGTGCGGAGGGGGAGGGTATTGTCAGCTTCCGCCTTGAACCGGATGCCTACGGAAAGTACATTGCGCTGACGGAAAAGCTGACGCTTGAAAACGAAAAAACCGAGCGTTGCGGGCTGTTTTTTGCCCTCTCGGCTTATAAAATGCGGATCGGATTTTTCATCGGCGCGGTGCTCTGTGCGGCACTTCTTGCCGCTTCGTCGTTTTTTGTCTGGGATATAAACGTCACGGGGCAGACCGGGCTTTCCGAAAGGGAAATTCTTGAAACGCTTGAGGGCTACGGGCTGTATATCGGTGCATACATACCGAACATAAATACAGAACGGCTTGAAAACGAGCTCGTCATCGATACGGAGGAGCTTTCCTACGCCAGCATAAACCTGCGCGGGACGGTTGCAGAGGTGGTTGTGCGGGAGGAAAAAGTAAAGGAGGTTGAAGATATTTCCGCTCCGTCAAACCTTGTTGCAAACTGCGACGGGCAGATCGAGGCAATCGAAGTGCGGGGCGGCGTGCCGACCGTGAAAAAGGGGCAGATTGTGAAAAAGGGGCAGCTTCTGGTTTCCGGCGTGATAGATTCGCAGGCTGTCGGTTATCGGCTTGTCCGTGCCAGAGGAGAGGTCTATGCGAGAATAAGCCGGAGCTTTAAAGCGGAAATTCCGCTTTTGTCTGAGAAAAAAACGTACACGGGAGAGAAAAAAACGAAAACAACTCTCAAAATTTTTTCAAAAAAAGTAAATCTTTTTGCAAATAATGATATTTCTTATGAAAAATATGATACAATAGAGGAGGAAAAACGCATCTGCCTTTTTGACAGGATCGAATTGCCTGTATTCGTTGTAAAAACAACGTATTCCGAGTACGTCGGCGAGACGGAGCGGATAAGCGAAGAAAAAGCCCTTTTGCTTGCGAGAAAAGAGCTCGCAAGGCAGACAGAGCAAACGCTTTCCGAGGCGCAGATTCTGGCAAGGGAGGAGCGCACGGAAATAAACGACGGAATTCTTACGCTTTATGTGGATATAGACTGCATAGCGGACATAACAAGCGAAGTATTCATAGAAACGGACGGAGAAAAATAGATGTACGAAAAAATTCTTTATACGGACAATATGGAGCAGACGGCGAACCTTTTCGGCAATTTTGACGTCAACGCCGCAAAGCTGGAAAAGGCGTTCGGAATCAGCATAACGAACAGGGAAAGCGACCGCAGCGGAGGGGATGCCATCATTCTCCGCAGCGAGGACAGCGACGCTCTCCTCTCCGCGTTTTCCGCGCTCGAATATCTTTATTCAATGGTGAAAATGGGAACGGAACTCTCCGAGCAGAGCGTCGATTATGTCATAAACACGGTTAAAAGCGGGGAGTCGCTCGAACGCTTCGGCGACGATTGCATCTGCGTTACAACGAGAGGAAAACCGATAAAGGCGCGCACCGTCGGACAGAAGAAATATATAGACGCAATAAAGAAAAATACAATTATTCTGGGGCTCGGACCGGCGGGCACGGGAAAGACGTTCCTTGCCGTTGCCGCCGCTTCGACAGCTCTTCGCAACAAAGAAGTTTCCAGAATCATTCTGACAAGACCCGCCGTTGAAGCGGGTGAACGCCTCGGTTTTCTCCCGGGCGACCTGCAAAGCAAGATAAATCCTTATCTGCGCCCGCTTTACGACGCTATGTTTGAAATGTTCGGCGCGGAGACATATCAGAAGCACCTTGAACGCGGCACGATCGAAATCGCTCCTCTCGCATATATGCGCGGAAGAACGCTTGACGATTCGTTCATCATTCTGGACGAAGCGCAGAACACGACTCCGGAGCAGATGAAAATGTTCCTGACGCGTCTCGGCTCGGGCTCGAAGGCTGTCGTCACAGGCGACATTACCCAGACCGACCTTCCGTTCGGCAAAAAGAGCGGACTTGCGGAGGCTTCCAAAATTCTGCGTGGGATAGAGGGAATCGCAATTCACGAATTCTCCGAGCGGGACGTTGTCCGTCATAAGCTCGTGCAGAAGATCATCCTCGCTTATGACAAATACGAGCGGGAAATGAAGAAAACGCCCGAAAAATTCAAGGTCAGAAAAAGCGGAGGCGAACAGAAATGAGATATCATAACGAAATATATTTTTCAAACAACCAAAAAAAGCTCCCCGTTACGGCGGAGATGAAAAAGCTGATACGCCTTGCCGTAAGTCAGACGCTGAAAAGCGAGAATTTTCCTCTCCCGGCCGAGGTCTCCGTCACGTTTACAGACAACGAAGGCATACGCGAGCTGAACCGCGAGCACAGGGGCAAGGACGCCCCGACGGACGTTCTCTCGTTTCCGATTCTCTCCGAGGACGACTCGGAATGGGATATAGACGAGGCGAACGGCTGCGCCGTCATCGGAGATATAGTCATTTCCGTTGAGCGGGCGATGGAGCAGGCGGAGATGTACGGTCACAGCCCCGAAAGGGAGATAGCTTTTCTTTCCGTACACTCAACGCTGCACCTCCTCGGCTACGACCACGAGCGCAGCGAGGAAGAGGACAGGCTTATGCGGGACAAGCAGGAAGCGATATTATCATCAATCGGACAGGAGAGAAAATAAATGAAAAAGACAATATTTACGGCGATAATCGGCAGGGCAAACACAGGCAAATCCACCCTGCTCAACACCTTGCTCGGAGAAAAGATCGCAATCGTTTCAAACAAGCCGCAGACAACCCGCACGAAAATAACGGGAATAACGTCCAAGGGCGATACGCAGTATGTCTTTCTTGACACCCCCGGCATACACAAGCCGCAGGACAAGCTCGGTTCGTTTATGATGCGTGCCGCTTCGGACGCCGCAACGGGAGTTGACCTTATTCTCTATATAGTTTCCGCTGGGGACAGAATCGGCCCGATTGAAGAAAATCTTATGAAGCGTTTCAAGGAAATCGATGTGCCCGTTGTGCTTCTCGTAAACAAGACGGATATAAGCCGCGCGGAACAGATAGGCGATACGATTCTGCGCTTTTCAGGCAAATACGACTTCGCCGCCGTCATACCCATATCGGCGAAAAACGGCGACAATACAAACATAATTTTTGACGAGATCGATAAATACGCAACAGAGACGGACGAATGGATTTTCCCGGACGATATGATAACGGATCAGCCGGAAAGACAGATAGCGGCGGAATTCATCAGGGAAAAGTTGCTCCGGCTTTTGAGCGAGGAAATTCCGCACGGAATTGCCGTCGTAATCGAGGAATGGAGAGAAACCTCAAAGCTCCTCTCCATCCGCGCGGAAATCTTCTGCGAGAGAGCGTCCCATAAGCCGATTATAATCGGCAAGGGCGGCGCAACGCTGAAGAAGGTCGGCGAGATGGCAAGGGAGGATCTTGAAGCGTTCTTCGGAATGAAGGTCTATCTCGACCTTTGGGTGAAGGTCAAGGAAAACTGGCGCGAATCCGATTTCGCCGTCAGTAATCTGGGCTTCAAGAGAGAGGAATTCTGACGGATGTCAAAGGAAGTCATAAACGTAAACGGCATCGTGCTGCGCGAGGTCGATGTCGGCGAATACGACAAAATGCTGACCGTGCTTACGGCGGAGCTCGGGAAAATATCCGTTTTCGCCCGCGGCGCAAAAAGGCTGAAAAGTCCGGATTTTGTTGCGTGTCAGGTTTATGCTTATTCCGTTCTGACCGTCAAAACGATGCACGACAAGTATTACCTCTGCGAATCCGGCAGATCGGAATGCTTTTTCGGCATAAGAGACACTCTCGAGGGAGCGGCGCTCGCGGCGTATATAGCCGACGTTGCCTGCGATATTGCCCTTGAGGATCAGCCCGAAGCGGAGCTTTTGCGACTTGTGCTCAACAGCCTTTACAGTATCGCAAAAAAGCTGAAACCGCCGATGCAGATAAAGGCGGCTTTTGAGCTTCGCGCGGTGTCCGAAGCCGGATTTATGCCGGATCTTGTCGGCTGTGAGGGCTGCGGAGGAGCGGATTTCGATACATATTATTTTGATGTTGAGGGCGGATATTTCTGCTGTGAGAATTGTTACAGGGCAAAGGAAACGGATTTTGACACGGAAGCAAGGCGCGCAAGCGAAGCCGAAGGAATCTATTCGCACGCGCATCTGATAATTCCGCTTTCGCCCTCCGTTTTTGCGGCGATGAGATATGTTATATACTGTCGCAGGGAGAGGCTTTTCGCCTTCGATCTCAAGGACGAGGCTATGGAGCAATTTGCCGGCGCCTGCGAAAAATATCTGCTTTGTCATCTGGAGAGAGACTTCAAAACGCTTGATTTTTATCATTCCGTCGCGGAATTGCGCGGAGGATAACGTCTGGAGAAAAATTATGAAAAGAAGATTTGCCGTCGTAACCGGAGGAGCGAAGGGTATAGGCGCGGAGATCGTCCGCGGGCTCTGCAAGGCGGGTTGCGACGTTATAGTAAACTACAACAGATCAAAAGAAAAGGCAGAGACGCTCTGCCGCGAGATAAATGCGCTCGGAGACGGCAGGGCGATACCGTTCTGCGCAGACGTATCGAGCGAATCCGAAGCGAGACGACTGATCGCAAAGGCGATTATGGAATTCGGCAGGATCGATATTCTCGTAAACAATGCCGGAGTCGCAAGCCCGCAAGCCCTCCTCGACGTCACGGAGGACGAACTTCGCCGCGTTATGGGAACGAATTTTGACGGAACCCTCTTCTGCACCCGTGCGGCGGCGAGGGAGATGATCGGAGCGGGTTGCGGCGGGGCGATAGTCAACATTTCGTCTATGTGGGGCATATGCGGCGCAGCGGGAGAAGCTGTATATTCGGCTTCGAAGGCGGCTGTCATAAACCTGACAAAGTCGCTTTCAAAGGAGCTTGCGACGGCTGGCGTCGTCGTCAATTGCGTTGCTCCGGGCGTTATAAATACGGAAATGAACTCCTGCTATGACGAGGAGACTATGGAGGCCCTGAAAAAAAGAACGCCACTCGGAAGACTCGGAGAGCCTGACGACGTGGCGCGTGCGGTTTTGTTTTTGTCGCTCGAAAACACCTTCATCACAGGGCAGACGCTCTGTGTTGACGGCGGGTTTATCCTCTGATCACCTGTAATAAACGTAGTAACAGATGATCGTGCGGACTTTGCCTCCCTGCTCGATGTCCGGCGCGGTTATAATCACGCCTTCAAGGGACATAAGCTCGGAGACCGTCATTTCTTCAATGTTGCAGCGGAAGATGACGCGGTTGTCCGCAGAGACGATAAGCTGCCCGTTTCTTATGTTGAAGCCGCCGTTTTTGCCGATGACGGAATCGGTATCGCCGTCGCGCTCGGTTGCGTAACGGAGACGGTTGCGAACCATCTTTTCCGCCATTTTGATTTTGAACGACAGCTTTTCTTCGGGCTTTTTCCGTTTGAAAAGGGACATAATTTTCACCTCTCTTTGCTTTATGATAACACAAACCGGAGAAAAAGCAAAGAAAAAACGATAAAATTGTCCGAATTTCAAAAACCCCCTTTAATATTTGCTCAAATGATGATAAAATAGTCGTTGCTATGAGATTTTCAGACCTTATTTACGACTATATTCAATAAAAACTGTTTTGATGAGGTAAAAAATGAGTATTGAACAGAACAAGATCAAGGAAAACAAAAATTTCTTTGTCCGAATGTGGCTCAGGCTGAAGTCAAGCGAGTACACATATCTCGCGGCGGCGTTCCTTCTGCCGTTTACGGTAATGGCGGGAGTGTTTGCATGTATGGGCTTCCATCCCTTCGGCAACGGCTCGATTCTGACGCTGGACTTTCAGGCGCAGTATATTTTCTATTATGAGAAGATCCGCGATCTGCTTGTGAACGGAGGCAGCTGGCTTTATTCCTGGCAGAGGACGCTCGGCGGAGAGTTTATGGGCATAGTCGCGTACTATATGGGCAGCCCGTTCAATCTTTTGCTCGTTCTCTTCCCGAAGAAGAACATAGTTGACGCAGTTACGTTTATCCAGCTCTGCAAGATCGGCGCTATGGGTCTCAACTTCGGCATCTATCTGCATAAGACGAGAAAGCCCGGGCAGATGAGGACGATCGCCCTTTCGATGATGTATGCTCTCTGCGGATATGCCGTCATCCAGACGATTGACCCGATGTGGCTCGATGCTGTCGTTTTCCTGCCGCTGCTCATCCTCGGCACGGAAGCTCTCGTCCGCAAGAGAAAGGTTGTTCTCTATATAATTTCTCTCTCCGTCATATTCATCTCGAACTACTATATGGGATATATGTGCGGAATATTCACATTCCTCTATTTCTGCTACTACTATTACACCATCCGCCCCGAGATATACAAGGGCGAGGACAGGTTCTTCCGCAGCGTCGGCTTTAAAACCTTTATGCGCTTTGCGTTCAGCACGCTGCTTGCAATCGGACTTTCGTCGTTTATGCTCTATGCAGCCTGGTATTCGCTGAGCTTCGGCAAGATGGGCTGGCTGAACGTTGACTTCTCGTTCCAGCTCCGTTTTGATTATCTTGACCTGTTTATAAATATGCTTCCTGGCTCGTATACGTCGCTCAACCGCGGAGGTCAGCCGGAGATATATTGCGGTGTCGTCGCGCTTATGTGCATCCCGCTTTTCTATCTCTCAAAATCTGTTCCGAAGAGACAGAAAATCGCGGCGACGGGAATGCTCGTTGCGCTCATCGCAAGCTTTACCGTCAACACCATAGACCTCGTTTGGCACGGCTTTGCAATGCCGAACTGGCTCAATTACAGATACGCATACGTCTTTTCTTTCTTCGTTCTGACAATGGCTGCCGATGCGCTCAAGGGTATCGGAAAGATAAAGCCTTCGTATATAGTTGCGACGGGGGTGACCTGCTCTCTGCTCGTTCTGATTATTCAGAAGCTGAACGTTACCTTCAAGCAGGGCGACAACACCATTGCGCTGAGCTCTCTCAGATGTATAATGTTCTCCCTTATCGTCATTATTATTTATACGCTGATTCTCAAATCCCTGCACGATAAAAAGACGAGGGAGTCCGCGGCGTTTATGCTGGCGGCGGTCGTCTGCGTCGAGCTTTTCGGAGCCGCATTGCTCAATTCCGTAAGCGTGCGGGAGGAGGTCGGCGAGACGAAATACGGAAACTACCTTGACGCAAACGGAAACGAACAATACGACACATACAGAGGCGGCATTGACAGGATAAAGGGCGTTGTTGACAAGATACTTGACAGCGACAAGACCTTTTACCGTATGGAAAGTACGCTTTACCGTTGCTATGTAAACGAGCCGATGGCGCTCGGCTATAACGGCATCTCCCATTCGACCTCGACCTTAAACGAACGCCTTATAAAAATGATGGCTCAGATGGGCTATTCGTCCGATTCTCACTGGACAAAATATCGCGGCGGAACACCCGTTTCGGACGCGCTCCTCGGAATCAAATACGTGATAACCAAAAACGATACTCTTGACCGCAACATCTTCAATATTGCGGCGCAGGGCGAAGAAGGCTACCGCTACGTAAAATCAGAAAATATCATCTATGCGATGCAGAATACAAAGGCGCTTTCCGTTGCGTACGGCGTAAGCGAGAATGTCATAGAGGATATGAACGGTCTTACGGCTCCGGACGATCCGCCCCGCTTCTCCGGTCTTGAATATCAGAACAGGCTCGTAAAGTCTATGCTCTCGGAGAGCGGAGTGAATGTTGACGTGTTCAAGGGAATAACGGCTTCGATGAGCGTTGTCGATTGCACACGCAGCACGTCTCTTCAGTACGGCACTAACCATTACTGGCTTGACAAGAGCGGCAACGACCCGAAGGCTGTCTTTGATTTCACAGCTCCCGCAAACGGTCCGATATACGTTCATTTCAACGTATCGAGAAACTTCGGATATTCGGGCAAGGTTTATGTCAAGAAGAACAACAGCGCCGCGGCATATGTTGCAGACTGTCTCGGAGACGACACGAGATGCATAATAAAGCTCGGAGATTTCTCCGAGGGAGATAAGGTGTCCGTCGAGCTGCGTCTGAACGGAGACAGCATCCTCTTCTCAAGAGAATCGAAATACTTCTTCTATTATATGGATTACAACGCATTGACGGAGGCGTTTGACCAGCTCTCCGCGGCGGAAATGTATATAGAAGACTACGGCAACGACTACCTCAAGGGCACAATCGACTTGCCGGAGGGTCAGGAGCTGATATTCACATCGATCCCTTATGACGCCGGCTGGAACGTATATGTTGACGGCGAAAAAGCGGAGACCGTTATGGTCTGCGATTCACTCCTTGCCGTAAAATCGACGGCGGGCTATCACGACATCGAATTCCGCTATATGCCGAAGGGCTATGTCATAACGATAATCATAACCGTGCTTTCGCTCATCGTGTTCATCTGCTTTATCCTCTTTGTAAAGGTTGATAAGGTAAGACGCTTTGTATATAAGCTTGCTGGCAAAAAGTACGCTCCCTACGGCGTTTCCGGCGATATGATATTCATAACGGAGGACGTAGCGGACGATGACGACGTTCCCGCAACTGCCGGTATGATAAAGGCTTCGGAGCCCGAAAAGGCGGAGCCGGTCGCTCCCGCAGAGGAAAAGCCTTCAGAGAAAGAGCCTTCCTCCGGAGAAGAAACCAAATAAATTAAAACGGACAAATCGGAAGGGGCAGCTTTTCCGATTTGTTTTGATGAAAGAGGAAATATGGCATTTGACGTTATATTTGCGACGGCTGTCGCAAAGGAGCTGGACGGTGCCCTTGCGGGGGCAAGGGTCGAAAAGGTCTATCAGCCGTCAAAAGAAGAAATATTGCTTTTCTGCCGTGTCGGCAGGGAAACGAGGAAGCTGATCGTTTCCTCCTCTCCCGCTTCGGCGAGAGTATGTTTTACGGATACCGCCGGGGAAAACCCCGCCGCCCCTCCGATGTTCTGTATGCTGCTGCGCAAGCATCTTGCGGGAGCGCAGATCGAGGGCGTGGAGACGGTCGGTTTCGAGCGTGCGATAAAGATAACCTTTGCCTGCCGGGACGAGCTCGGCTTTGATTGCAGGCGTTATCTGATAGCGGAGATAATGGGCAAATACAGCAACATAATCTTCGCCGGTGACGATGACGGAAAAATGAAAATACTCGGCGTGGCAAAGCCCGTCGATATGACGACGAGCCGCGTTCGCCAGCTCCTGCCGGGGATGATATATCAGTCGCCGCCGCCGCAGGAGAAAAAGTCGCCACTGGACGAAACCGGAGAGGACTTTCTTTCCCGTTTTGAAAATTACCCGCAGGGAAAGGACGCAGAAAGATTTTTCATTGACACATATCTCGGCTTTTCTCCCGCAGTTGCAAGGGAGCTTGTCCATAGGGCGGGCTGCGACGGAGCGACCGCCGGCGAAGCTGATGCAAAAAAACTTGCTTCTGTCTTCCTTGCGCTTATGGAAAAAGTGAAAAACGGGGATTTTGTTCCTTACGCTGTTTACGGCGCAGGCGGCGAGCCGGAAGAGTTTTCATATACGGAGATAACATATCTGCCCGGAGCGGGGAAAAGATTTGAGAGCTTTTCCGGGCTTCTCTCGGCTTTTTACGGCAAAAAAGCGGAAGCCGAGGCGCTGAAAAACCGCGTCGGTGCGACGGAGGCGCTGATAGTCACGGCGAAAAAACGACTGACAAAGAAGCTGGACGTTCTCTCCGCAGAGCTTTCCGAATGTGAGGAAGCGGATAAATATCGGCTCTGGGGCGAGCTTATAACAGGCTCTCTCTATATGCTGACGGGCAAAGCCGGGGAAGCGACCGTTACAGACTATTATTCAGACCCGCCTCGGGCGGTAACCATTCCGCTTGACGAAAAGCTGACGGCGTCCCAGAATGCGGCGAGATATTATAAGAAGTATAACAAGCTCAAAACGGCGAGGACGATTGCCGCCGAGCAGGCGGAAAAAGCCCGCGCGGAGCTGGAATATCTCAAGACAGTCGAAGCTTCGCTTGCGCTTTGCGACTGTGCGGCGGATGTTTCCGAGATAAGGGAAGAGCTTATGAAAACGGGCTATCTCCGTCGCCCTGTTCAGGCAAAGGGGCAGAAGCCGAAAAAGACCGAGCCGATGTATTTTCATACGTCGCTCGGCAGGGAGATTATCTGCGGAAAGAACAATACCCAGAACGACTTTCTCTCAACAAAATTTGCCGAAAAGAGCGACTGGTGGTTTCACGTCAAGGGCGGGGCGGGGTCGCACGTGATTATGCGCTGCGAGCCTGATGAAGACCCCGACGCGAGAGACTTTACGGAGGCGGCGCAGGCGGCGGCATTTTTCTCCGACGAGAAGGCTTCCGCAAACGTCGCAGTCGATTATACTCTTGCGAAATTTGTCAAAAAGCCGTCGGGCTCGGCGCCGGGTCACGTAATTTATACAGATTATTATACGGCGTATGTAAATCCCGCAAAGCCGAAAGGAAAATAAAATGACAGATCTTTATATAAAACAACACGTTTTCACCCTCGGCGAAAGGTTCACGGTCTATTCGGAGGACGGAAGCGAAAAATATTATGTTTCAGGCGAGTTTTTGTCTCTGCCGAAAACGTTTCATATAAGCTCGGCGGGAGGGGAAGAACTCGCGGAAATTTCCAGAAGGCTCTTTTCGTTCCCCATCAAATACGACTTCTCCGCCGGCGGGGAGGAGATGACCGTTTGCAAGAGAATATCGTTTTTCTGCCAGTCATACAGAGTCGAGCCGATCGGCTGGGAGATAGATGGCGACTTCTTTGCTCACGAATACGAAATAACCGACGACGGAGGCACAGTCGCAACGGTTTCAAAGGAATGGTTTACCTTCGGCGACGCTTATCGCCTTCGCGTTATGCGGGACGAAGATGTTCTCGCCTGTCTTTGCGCCCTTATCGTGATAGATGCGTGCATTGCGGCATCAAATAACGGCTGAAAGACGAAAAAATTTATTTTTGAGAGCATTTTTTGTGATAAACTTGTTTACTTTTCAAAACAAACGTGCTATTATAATAGGTAATGCAAAATATATATAATTTCAAGTTATATGCAAATAAAAAACGGAGGAAAACTATGGCAAGAAAAATGATTTCTATGGACGGTAACACCGCTGCCGCACACGTTTCGTATGCGTTTACGGAAGTTGCCGCGATCTATCCCATCACGCCCTCCAGCCCTATGGCTGAGAATACGGACACATGGTCTGCGGGCGGGCTCAAAAATATCTTCGGAGACAAGGTAAAGGTTGTTGAAATGCAGTCAGAAGCAGGTGCGGCAGGTGCCGTTCACGGCTCTCTCGCTGCAGGCGCGCTCACAACAACATATACCGCTTCTCAGGGACTTCTCCTTATGATCCCTAATATGTACAAGATCGCGGGAGAACTTCTTCCCTGCGTAATTCACGTTTCCGCTCGTTGCGTTGCTTCTCACGCACTCAACATTTTCGGCGACCATTCGGACGTATACGCTTGCCGTCAGACAGGCTTTGCTATGCTCGCTGAATCCAACCCGCAGGAAATTATGGACCTCGGCGCTGTTGCCCATCTTTCAACAATCAAGGGCAGAGTACCTTTCCTTAACTTCTTCGACGGCTTCAGAACATCTCACGAAATCCAGAAGATCGAAGCTTGGGACTTTGACGATCTCAAATCTATGATAGACAAGGACGCTCTCGCAGCTTTCCGCGCGCGTGCGCTCAACCCCGAACATCCCGTTCTCCGCGGCTCGGCAGAAAACGGCGATATCTTCTTCCAGCACAGAGAGGCTTGCAACGAATATTACAATGCTCTCCCCGCTATCGTTGAAGAATATATGGGCAAGGTAAACGAAAAGCTCGGAACAAACTATCAGCTCTTCAACTACTACGGCGCACCCGATGCAGACAGAGTTATCATCGCTATGGGCTCCGTATGCGACGTTGCAGAGGAAGTTGTTGATTATATGAACGCTCACGGCGAGAAGGTTGGTCTTGTAAAGGTTCGTCTTTACCGTCCTTTCCGTGCGGACAAGCTCATCGCAGCTATCCCCGAGACCTGCAAGAAGATCGCAGTTCTCGACAGAACAAAAGAGCCTGGCTCTCTCGGCGAGCCTCTCTATCTTGACGTTGTTACGGCTCTTGCTCAGGCAGGAAAAGCTGTAAAGGTTGTCGGCGGACGTTACGGCCTCGGCTCAAAGGATACTCCTCCGTCCTCTATCTTCGCAGTTTATGAAAACCTCGCAAAGGACGCTCCGAAGAACGGCTTCACAATCGGTATCAACGATGACGTTACAGGCCTTTCTCTCGAAGAGAAGCCCGCTCCGGACACAGCTCCCGCAGGCACAATCGCTTGCAAGTTCTGGGGTCTCGGCGGCGACGGTACAGTCGGTGCAAACAAGAACTCGATAAAGATCATCGGCGACCATACCGATAAATACATTCAGGCATACTTCCAGTACGACTCGAAGAAGACAGGCGGCTTTACGGTTTCTCACCTCCGCTTCGGCGATACGCCTATCAAGAGCCCGTACTACATCACAAAGGCAGACTTCGTCGCTTGCCATAATCACGCTTATCTTGAGCAGTATGATATGGTATCCGATGTCAAGCCCGGCGGCGTATTCCTTCTCGACTGCCCCTGGACAGAGGCAGAGCTCGATGAAAAGCTCCCCGGCTCCGTAAAGGCTTATATCGCAAACAACGGTATCAACTTCTACGTTATCGACGCTACCGGCACAGCTATGAAGCTCGGCAACGTCAAGGTTAAGAACACGGTTCTTCAGTCCGCCTTCTTCTCTCTTGCAAAGGTTCTCCCCGCAGAGGAAGCAATCGAATATATGAAGAAGATGGCTTATAAGTCATATTCCAAGAAGGGCGAAGCTATCGTCAACCTCAACTACGCCGCTATCGACGCAGGCGCAGGCGCGGCTGTCAAGGTAAACGTTCCAGAAAGCTGGAAGACGGCTGAAAAGGAAGCTGCAAAGGCTCCCGCAGAAGGCAAGAGAGCTGACCTTGTTAAGTTTGTAAACGACATTGCACGCCCCGTAAACGCTATGAAGGGCGATTCGCTCCCCGTTTCCGCATTCAAGGATTGCGCAGACGGCACATATCCTCAGGGCGCTTCCGCTTATGACAAGCGCGGAGTTGCAGTCAAGGTTCCCGTATGGCACGCTGAAAACTGCATCCAGTGCAACCAGTGCTCTTATGTATGTCCTCACGCCGCTATCCGTCCCTTCGCTATGAACGCGGACGAAGCCGCAAAGGCTCCCGCTTGCACAAAGTTCACGGCTAAGATGATGGGTAAGGGTTGCGAAGATTATAAATTCACAATCGCTGTTTCTCCTCTCGACTGTATGGGCTGCTCGCTCTGCGTGAACGTCTGCCCGACAAAGCCCGAGAAGAGAGCTCTCGAAATGGTTCTGACAGAGACCCAGCTCGATCAGCAGCCCGCTTTCGATTACGCTGTAAACAACGTAACAAAGAAGGCTACTCCCTTTGCAGATACAACAGTCAAGGGCAGCCAGTTCAATCAGCCCCTGCTCCAGTTCTCCGGATCCTGCGCAGGCTGTGCAGAAACAACTTATGCCCGCCTTATCACACAGCTCTTCGGCGAGAAGATGTATATCTCCAACGCTACGGGTTGTTCCTCCATTTGGGGTGGCTCCGCTCCCTCCACACCGTACACGGTCAATAACGAGAGCGGTCACGGTCCCGCTTGGGCAAACTCCCTCTTCGAGGATAACGCAGAGCACGGTCTCGGTATGCTGACGGCTGTAAAGCACCGTCGCGCACACCTTGCAGACGTTGTAAAGGCACTTGTTGCAACCGAATGCTGCGACGAAACAGTCAAAGCGGCAGGCAACGAATGGCTTGAAAATATTGATACAGACGCTTCCGCAGAGGCGGGCAAGAAGCTCGTTTCCGCTTGTGAAGCAGCACTTGCAAAGAGCTGCGAATGCGGCGCTTGCGACCTCGCAAAGGAGATCGTTGCAAATGCGGATATGCTCGCAAAGAAGTCCGTATGGATCTTCGGCGGCGACGGCTGGGCATATGATATCGGTTTCGGCGGCCTTGACCACGTTCTCGCTTCCGGCGAAAACGTAAACGTTATGGTATTCGATACCGAGGTTTACTCAAACACAGGCGGTCAGGCTTCAAAGGCAAGCCAGGTCGGTCAGGTTGCGCAGTTTGCAGCAGCAGGTAAGGCAATCAAGAAGAAGAACCTTGCCGAAATCGCTATGAGCTACGGCTACGTCTACGTTGCACAGGTTGCTATGGGCGCAGATATGAACCAGACTGTCAAGGCTATTGCAGAGGCAGAAGCATACAACGGTCCTTCGCTCATCATCGGTTACGCTCCCTGCGAAATGCACGGACTCAAGGGCGGCATGAGCAACTGCCAGGCTGAAATGAAGAAAGCTGTTGACGCAGGTTATTGGCAGATGTTCCGCTTCAACCCTGCAAACATCGCAGAGGGCAAGAACCCGCTGACAATCGACTCCAAGGAGCCGACGGCTGACTACGTTGAGTTCATCAAGAGCGAAACACGTTACAGCAGACTTGTTCAGTCCTTCCCCGAAAGAGCAGAAAAGCTCTTCGCAGAAGCAAGCGAGCTTGCAAAAGAGAAATATCGTCACCTTGTTGACCTCAGAAATATGTACGAGACAGAAGTCAAGTAAAATAAAAAAATCCCCGCTTCGGCGGGGATTTTTTGAGCTTGCGGAAAGAAACGGCGGAGCCAAATAAAACGCAAGGCAGAAAATCATTTTCTCCTAAAAAACCGACGGTCAGGCGACCGTCGGTTTTGCTTTTATACGTATTTATCCAGAAATTCATCAAGAGCTTTATCGCATTTTTCTTTATCGACGACATAGCTCTTTCCGTGCGAAGCGCCGGGAACGGTTATGAGAACGTGTTCGGAGACGCAAGCGGCGGCACCTCTGCGGGACATCTCACACGGGACAAAATTATCCGCTTCGCCGTGAATAAACAGAACGGGAAGCGACGTTTCCCTCAGCGCATCGATTGTTGAAAACTCGCCCGCGGCGTGTCCGGTTTTCTTTTTGAAAAGTCGGGCAAAGGTGGGGACGAAAAGCGCAGGGGGAAGATGCAGCTTGTGTTTGGCAACATAAACGAAGATTTCCTCGGGCGAGGTAAAGCCGCAATCTGCGATGACGCACCTGACGTTTTCCGGCAGCTTTTCTCCGCTTGCCATAAGCACCGTCGTCGCACCCATCGAAACCCCTTCGAGAACGATCGGCAGGGAGGGGAAACGCTCTGCGATATACTCTGCCCATTTTGCGCAGTCAAGCCGCTCGCAAAGCCCGAAGGTTATATATTTGCCCTCGCTTTTCCCGTGCGCACGCTGGGTCGCAAGGAGAAGATTATATCCTCTTTTGTGATACTTTTCGGCAATGAGGGAAAACTCAAACTCGGCAAAAGAGCGAAAGCCGTGAAAAAGGATGACAGTCGCTTTTGCATTTTCTGCCGGAATGAACTTGCCGTGCAGACGGAGACCGTCCGTACTGCTGATATAGATTTCCTCGGACGGCTGCTTTCGGATGAATCCGGCGCCTTTGCGAATGTCGTCTATATTCTTTGAAAGGTGCAACTTTTCTGCGTCCTTATCCGAAAAGACATCAAAAAACTTATCCGCGCGCCCGACGGCAGCTTCAAATGCCGAGCAGATAAAAACAATATAAAGAATTGCAAGGAAGAGAATTACGCTTCCGATTATTATAAATACCATAGCATACCCTCAGTTTACTTTCCAGGTTCTTTTTGAGAAAAGCACGAGAATCGGGAATATCTCAAGCCTTCCTGCAAGCATATCAAGTATCAATACCAGCTTTGAGATGACGCTGTATCCCGCAAAATTCCCCATAGGACCGACAACATCAAATCCCGGACCGATATTATTCAGGCAGGAGAGCATTGCGGAAAGGTTTGTTTCAACGGAGAATCCATCCAGCGAAATTATAAGGAAGCTTGCGACGGCGATGAAAGCATAAGCGATGAGATATGTGTTTGTGTTTTCGACGATGCTCTCGCGCACAGGCTCTCCGTCCATACGGACGGTCTCAACGCTCTGCGGATGAAGCAGCTTTTTGATGCTTCTTTTAAGGTTCTTGAAGAGGAGGAGTACGCGGACACACTTGAATCCGCCGCCGGTGCTGCCTGCGCACGCACCCATAATCATCAGCGCAAGGATTATTGCTTTTGAAAATGCGGGCCAGAGATTGAAGTCCGTCGTGGCAAAGCCGGTTGTTGTCATAATCGAGGCGACCTGGAACGCCGCGTGACGAATTCCTTCGCCGACGGAGGAGAACATCCTCAGCGTGTTTACTGTTATAAGCGCGGTTGCGACGGCAAACGAGCCGAGATAAAGGTGAAGCTCCTCATTTTTGAGGACGCTCTTGAAGTTGCGGAGGAGGAGCCAGTAGTAACAGTTGAAATTCACGCCGAAGAGGAGCATAAACACCGTTGTGATTATCTGTATTGCGGGAGAATAACTTGCCATACTGTCTGCCTTTATTCCGAAGCCCCCTGTGCCGGCTGTGCCGAAGGCTGTGCAGAGAGCGTCAAACCAGTTCATTTTGGCAATCATAAGCGCCGCAAAATTTATGACGGTCAGCGCGATATATATGGAATAAAGCGTGAGCGCGGTCTTTTTGAGCTTCGGCATCAGCTTACCGACGTCCGGTCCCGGGCTTTCTGCGCGGAGAAGATGCAGGGAAAAGCCGCCGCTGCTCTTGCTTCTCGGAATGACTGCGAGAATGAATACAAGCACTCCCATTCCGCCGAGCCAATGGCTGAAGCTGCGCCAATAAAGCATACATCTTGAAAGCGCTTCAACATTTTCAAGTATTGATGAGCCTGTTGTTGTAAAGCCGGAAACTATCTCAAACAGCGCGTCTGTGAAATGCGGAATCTCGCCGGAAATGACAAACGGCAGGCAGCCGAATATGCTGAGGAACACCCAGCCGAGCCCGACGCAGACAAACCCTTCTCTTGCATAAAAGCCCTTTTTAGCCTTGCGGGAAAAGAGAGCAAGTATGCCGCTGAAGGCAAGCGTTGCGGACATTGTTATAAGAAAAGCGAGAACGGATTCCGTTGCTCCGTCGCAAACGCCGATTATAACGGCGGGGAGCATCAGCACGCCCTCTATCGCCAATATCTGCGAGATTATCCTGCAAATAATTTTATAATTCATAAAGCGCCTCGCTTATTCAAATATGTCGTTCAGCTGATAAATCGTGTTTCCGCCGGTCGTTACGATGATAACCGAATCTCCCTTGCGATAAAACGAATCGCCGCTCGGAATTTCCGTTTCGGCGCCGTGCGAAATGCAGGCGAGCAGGACGTTCTTCTTTGTTTTGAGGTTTTTGAGAGGCTCGCCGCAGTGCGCCGTCGAATCATCAACCCGGAATTCAATCGCCTCCGCTCTTCTGTCTGCAATGAAATGTACGGCGAGCGCCGCTCCTGTCTGGTTTTTCATCGCGCGGACGTACTGAACGATATTATTGCAGCAGAGTTCGTTCGGGCAGATGACGCTCCCGAGAGGAATATCGCCGAGGATACCGCTGTTTTTCAGTCTTGAAAGCTTTGTGACCGTCTGCTTTACGCCTTTGTTTTTCCCGTAAAGCGAGATTATCATATTCATTTCGTCAAAGCCTGTGAGAGTTACAAGGGCGTCGCAATCCGAGATGCCCTCGCTTTTCAGCAGGTCGTGATTGCAGGCGTCGCCGTTTATTATATTGACGGAGGGAAGCGAAGCTGAAAGATTCTGACATTTGTCATAGTCGCTTTCGATGATCTTTGTTGCGAATCCGTCGCGGCTGAGACGTTCCGCAAGGTAATATCCGACCCTGCCTCCGCCGCAGATGATAACGTTTTTGATCTTTTTTGTCACGATTCCGAGCCCGGAAAGCAGAGCCGCGAGCTCATTTACAGGGGCGGTGACGAATATTCTGTCACCCTCTTCAATGACGAAATTGCCGTCCGGAGCGATGGCTTCTCCGCTCCTGAGAACGACGCAGACAAGCACCTTGCAACGGACGATCTCGCCCATTTTTTTCAGCGGTACGCCGCAGAGCGGGCTTTTTCCGTCAATTTTCAGCTCGACTATCTCAACTTTTCCCTTTGCGAACGTGTCGCGATTGAGAAAACCGGGATATTTGAGTAGCCTTTCGATTTCAAGCGCCGCCTGTTTTTCGGGATTTATTGCCATAGAAAGCCCGAAAACGTCGCGCATACCGTATATCTGGTCGCTGTATTCAGGGTTGCGGATTCTCGCTATTGTATGAATTTTCGGATTTATTTTGTGAGCGACGGCGCAGGAGAGCAGGTTGACCTCGTCCTCGCCCGTTGCGGCGATGAGCAGGTCGGCATCGTGTGCGCCCGCAGAGGAAAGAACGCTCTGAATCGCGCAGTTCCCGCAAACAGCCATAACATCATAATGCTCAATGGCGTTTGAGAGAACGTCGCTGTCCTTATCAACTACCGTAATATCGTAGCCCTCGGATGAAAGCTGGCGGGTCAGCGCATAACCGACTTTCCCGCATCCGGCGATAATAATCTTCATTTTTGCCTCCGTTTCAAATATCTGTATCTGATATTGAACATATGATAACACAAACCTTCGAAAAGGTCAACTCTTGCGGATAATTTATTAAACTATTGATTTTCTTTGCGGAAAAGGTTAAAATAATACTGCAATAATAGCGAAAGGAAATAATTTTTATGAAAATTTTCGAAAATGCGCCGATAAAGAACATCCCCGTAAAGGAAAAGCTCCGTCTTGCGGATGAGGTTGAATACCGCGACGGGCAGGTTGTCAGCAAGACTCTTGCGCAGAACAGAAACGTCAGCCTGACGCTTTTCGCTTTTGAAAAGGGCGAGGAGATAAGCACGCATTCCTCGGGCGGAGACGCACTTGTGACCGTGCTTGACGGAAAGGGCAGATTTACCGTCGCCGGGGAGGAATTTTATCTTTCCGCGGGCGAGAGCATTGTTATGCCGAGAAACGTTCCGCACGCAGTATATGGCGAGGAACGCTTCAAAATGCTTCTGACGGTTGTTTTCTGAAAACAGCCTGTCTGATTTTCCGAAAAAATTGCGGAATTTCTCTTTTTGTATTGATAAACCGGCAAAGCCGATATATAATTACTATGGCAGGGTGTTTTTCCTGTTTTGCCTTCGCCGCTGTCGGCGGGGGCAAGCAAAGGACATAAAAATTTTGTGTCTTTTGCTTGCCGATGGGCAGAGCTTCGGGGAAATGACAGTTTCATAAAGCCCGGACAATCGGCGTTTTGCACAAACGGGGGGCACAGCCTTTTCAGACTGAATACGTTTGTGCGGCAAATTAAGCGGAACATCTCTTTTCGTCGGCGCGGAGATGCTCCTTTCCCCTGCGTCGGCAAAAAAATATTTCAATAAGGAGAAAAGACCAATGAAAAACTTTTCATCAAAAAGAGCATTGCTCCTCAGCTTGCTTTCAATGGTAATCTGCGTATCAATGCTCATCGGCTCGACCTTCGCCTGGTTTACGGACTCCGCAACAGCAAATGTCAACACAATTCAGGCAGGTAACCTTGAAGTTGATCTTCAGGTAAAGAATGCAAACGGCGAATGGGTATCTGCGGAGGGCGCAACACTTGATTTCGTAAAAGCGACGGGTGCTCCCGCAGGCGAAAAGACTCTCTGGGAACCGGGATGTACATATCAGCTTCCCGAGCTCAGAATCGTAAACAATGGCAACCTCGCTCTCAAGTATCAGCTTGTTATCACAGGCGCAACCGGCGACACGATGCTTCTTGACGTTATCAAGTTTACGGCGACTGTAACACCCGAAAACGGAGAAGCTGTCACAAGCAACAACGCATACGGAACGACTCTTATCTCTGACGGCGAGCTTCTCGCAGGCAAATATGCAACGCTTAACATCAGCGCGCATATGGATGAGACAGCGAACAACGATTACAGAGATAAGTCCGTAAGCGGAATTGCTATCAAGGTTGTTGCAACACAGCTTGCACACGAGTTTGATTCGAACGGCAATGATTATGACGCAGACGCTTCATATCCTGCAGAGGCAACAGCTCCCGTTACGACGGAAACAGTTGATGGCGCAACAAGCACAAAATCCGATACTGTCCTCGAAACTCCTGCGACTGTAAAAGTAACCGAAACGGAAACAAAGCCCGTTGCAACGGCAGTTGTTCCCGCGGGCGCAAAGGTTGACGAAGGAACGGAAAAGCTCACGCTCTCCATAACAAATGCGGCTCATCCCGCAGGCTTTACTGTTGCGGATGACGAAAAAGCAAATACATACGAAGTAAAGATCATCGGCGTTGCGGCAGACAATACTGTCGAAATTCCTGTTGAGATTTACGTCGGAAAAGGATTTTGCAACGTTAAGCTGTATCACAACGGTACTCTTATGACGGATTACACATATGACGCAGAGACCGGCTTTATCTCCTTCAAGACAGCAACTTTCTCTCCGTTTACGGTTGTAAGCACGGTTCCCGCAGCGACGGTTGACGGCGTTGCATATGAATCTGTTGACGCAGCTATCGCAGCAGCAACAGACGGCGCGACAATCGCTCTTGCAAAGGACCATACAGGAAACCTTGAAATAAACGGCAAGAACATTACTCTTGATTTCAACGGAAACAAAGTAAACGGAATTCTTTATATCGGCTGCACAAACGACGGCTTTACCTCCAAGAGAGAAGCTTCTGTTATAACGCTTAAAGACACAAAGGGCAACGGCGGCGTTACGTCAACAGCCTCCTTTGCAATAATTGCAAAGAACGGCTCAAAGCTCACAGTTGAGAGCGGTAGCTATGTGACAGAATACGCAAGAGAAGGCTCCAGCGGTTACAGCGATGTAATCAAAATGACAGACTGCGAGCTCACAGTAAACGGCGGCTATATCCATAACAACTCTCAGGTCGGAAATTACAACAGAGTCATTGATGTTGATAACGGCAAAGGCTATGCCAAGGTTACAATCAACGGCGGCAAGCTCGAAGGCACGCAGAAATGCGGCACCAACGGCTGGTATGGCTCTTACAGCTACATCATAGCAAGCAATGGCTCGGATGACAAATTTGACGTCGAAATCAACGGCGGCGAATTCATCAGCCATACAGGATACAGCTATATTACACAGGTATACGGAAACGTCGTCGTAAATGATTGCACATTCACCGATTACGGCACAGGCAGCGCATTTGACATTGAGGAAGGCTATACTGTCACGGTTAAAGGCGGCACTTATACGTTCTCCGAAAAATGTGACTCGTTCGGAAATGTTATATCCGGTCTTATCACTTGCAGACAGTCGGACGGCTGGACCAGCGTTGACGGTACTCTGGTGGTTGATCCCGCATCTCCGGTTAAGGTCAATTATCAGACTCACAACAAATTCCTTGCTGATGGCGCAACACAGTCCGCAAAGGGCGCAGACGGCTATTACACAATTACAAAATAACCCCTTTCAAAAACCAAAATCCTCGGACTTTTGTCCGAGGATTTTTCTTTTATATTTTTGTCTTTTCGAGCGCTGCGCTTTCCAGATCCCATTTCTTTGTCTGTCGCCTGTAAAGCAAAAGCCCGATGATGCCCGCTGTCACCTCCGCAACAGGGAACGCTATCCAGGTATAATCAAGACCTACCTTTGAAAACGCCCAGAATACGGGCACAAGAACAAAAATCTGTCTTGTCAGCGAGAGCATAATGCTTGCCAGCCCGTTTCCGATCGCCTGAAAGAATGTTGGCATAATGAGCGAGAATACAGCGGCAAAAAAGCTGCAACCTATTATCGGGAATGCCTTTTTACCGATCGCAATCACCTGCTCCGAACCCGAAAAAAGCCTCATAAGCGGTTCGGGAAAGGCGACAAAGCACACCGTTCCGAGAATCATAAACACAAGCGATATTATAAACGAATCGCGCATCGTATCTTTGCAACGTTTATATGATTTTCTCGTGCAGTTGAAGCTCAACACAGGCACGATGCACGTCTGAAGCCCGAAAAGCGGGATAAAGAAGAAGCTCTGGAGCTTGTAATAAAGCCCCAAGACGGTGACCGCCGAATCCGAAAAGCCGGAAAGAATGATATTGAGCATAACGATATACACCGTGTAAAGCGACTGCATAAGTATTGAAGAATAACCGTAATGATATATCTTTCCCGCCAGCCTTACGGCATCTTTTGCCTTCGGCGGCTTGCAAAAGCCCTTTATGCCGACGATTATTGCCGAGATAAACTGCCCGATGACTGTTGCATATGCTGCGCCCGCAACGCCCATTTCGGGTATCGGTCCGAGACCGAAAATGAGTATCGGATCGAGGACTACGTTTGTCAGCGCGCCGGCAACCTGTGCAAGCATCGGCAGCTTCATATTTCCGCGCGACTGATGTACCTTTGACCAGTTGCCTTCAAGAAACGTGCCGAGACTTCCGACACAGACTATCCTTCCGTACGTTACCGCCTGCTCTATCGCCGCGGGCTCGGTTGCCGATGTCCTGACGTAAGGCGGCATTATAAAATACGAAACCAAAGCAAACAAAGCCCAGGAGAGCAGCGCAAGCACCTGCCCCGTACCAGCCGTGGCATCAGCCTTTTCCGGCTGATTCAAGGCATATTTTCTCGCCATATATGTATTGACGCCGACCCCCGTCCCGACAGCCACCGCAACTATAATCAGCTGAATCGGGTAAACGACTGTCACCGCGGTCAGGGCGTCATCCGAGTATTTTCCGACAAAGAAGCTGTCAACAACGTTGTAAAGTGCCTGTATAAGCTGTGCAAGCATAACGGGCGGAGCAATTTTGAGCAGTATTTTTCCGATACTCTCCGCCCCGAAAAAATTTTGTTCCGAAGTATTACCTTCCATAACGGATCCCTTTCATACCTCTCCTTCTATAACCTTGCAGAGCGCGCCGTTGTATTCCGTGACAAGGCGCGATATTTCCGCGAGCTTCTCCTCGCCGAGGATTTTTATTGCCTGCTCCTCCGCAGAAAGCAACCCGACCGTCACAGGTTCTGCATATGAGCGTCCCTTTTCCGTCAGCACAAATGCTTTCTCCCTGCCGACGCAGTTTTCCTTTGACATACGCAGTATGCCTTCCGCTCTCATTTTTGATATGACGTTATGTATCGTCTGGCGGGGAAGGAGATAGCTTTCGCATATCTGTTTCTGCGTACAATAGCCAAACTCTCTTATCGTATAGAAGACGAGCATTTCGTTGTATCCGACGCCGTGCATAGCGCACCACTTTGCATACATTCCTCTGTACTGAATGACGGAGCGGTTTGCGTCGTTTAATATTTTCTGTGTTTTATCGTCCATTTCAGCCTCAGTATTTTATGCATTTTTCAACATTCATCACAAAGGCAACAATTCCCCCGCTGCATATTTTGACAGGCGCCGCCGGCATACCTGCGGCGGATGTAATATATGTTGTCTCCATACGCGACTTTGCGTGCTTTTCGAGTATTCCAAGCGCAGTATCGAGCGACGCGCCGTCAACGCCTATCATAAGCGTTACGCTCTTCTTTTTCAGAAATCCGCCGGTCGAGCTGAGGATCGTTGAATAGAATCCGTGCTCGGAAAGATCCGAAACAACCTCCGCCGAATCCCCTGCGGAAAGCACCGCAATTATCATTTTTTCGCATTGAACGTTCATAAAAAGCCTCCTTTTTTGCGGGAAATCTTAATCCCATATGGGATTATAAGATTGTATCACCCCAAGCGGAAAATGTCAATGGGAAAATAAATTTATTTCTCGAAATTCGATAACGTCGGCACGGCGCAGAGCGTTGCCCCGAAGATGTTTGAATAAAATACAAAAATCCCCGCCGGAGCGGGGATTTTTTGTTTATTCTTTTTCGTCGTAATATTGCGCCTGCGCGTTCCAGAGCTCATAATATTTTCCGCTTTCATCGGAAAGGAGCCCGTCGTGCGTGCCGACCTGAACAACGGAGCCGCGATCGAACACGGCAATCTTATCGCAGAAGCGGCAGGAGGAAAGCCTGTGGCTTATATAGACCGCTGTCCTGTCTGTCACCATCTCGCTGAATCTCGAATATATCTCGGATTCGGCAACGGGGTCGAGAGCCGCCGTCGGCTCATCGAGAATGATAAACGGAGCGTTCTTATAAAGCGCACGGGCAATGGCGATTTTCTGCGCTTCGCCGCCCGAAACGTTCACGCCGTTTTTATCGAGGTTCTTATAAAGATATGTGTCAAGCCCCTGCGGCATTTTTTCGGCGTCGAGGATAAAGCCCGCTTTTTCAAGGCAGGAATTGACTTTTCCCGCGTCATAATTTGAGTTTATCGCAACGTTTTGTCCGAGCGGCAGAGCGAACAGACGGAAATCCTGGAATACGACCGAGAAAACGGAGATGTAATCGAGATAATTGTATTTTCTTATGTTGATACCGTTTAGGAGGATTTCGCCCTCGTCCGGGTCATAGAGGCGGCAGAGGAGCTTTATAAAGGTCGTCTTGCCGCTGCCGTTCTGACCGACGACAGCGAGCTTTTCGCCGATGTTGAACTTGAACGAAACGTGGCGGAGGGCATAATTTTCGCTGCCGGGATATTTGAAGGAAACATCGCGGAATTCGATTTCATAGTCGTTATCCATACGCTTTTCAACGGTAAGCGAGCCCTGATACATCTTGTTTGGAATATCAAGAAAATCAAATGTGAGCTTTAAGAATTCCGCATTGTTGCGGAGGTCGTTAAGAGATGTTATCATCGTTCTTATTGCGCCGGAAACCATTGTAAGCGCACCGATATACTGCGTTATCTCGCCGACTCCGAACGCTCCCGCCCAAGCTTTAAGGCAGACGAACACATAGGCGCAGCCCGTGAAAATGACGGACACGGCGATTGAAGCCGCATAGAGAGGGCCGATCTTTGTGCGCGCGGCTTTTGCATAAAAGCCTTTTGAAGCGAACACGTCTTCTTTATTGCTTGAATACTTTACAGAAAATCTGTCCTGACGATATATACGAATATCGGACATCCATTTGCTCTCGTATGCAAGGTCATAGAAAAAGCCGAACAGTTGATTGTTGAGATTGTGCCTGTTTGCATTTTGGGCATAAAATTTTCCGGCAACATTTTCGATTGCTGGCGAAATATATGTCACAAGCATAAGAACGGCGATTATTCCGAGAATAAAGAGCGGACTGTTCAGAGCTGTAAGCCTACCGGCGCTCTCCGGCACTCTGCGGACAAAGAGGGTGACCGTCATCGCGATACCGCCGAGAAGCGTTGAAACAGCGGAGAGAAGAGCTGTAAAGCGCCATTCAACGCTTCCGAGTCCCCTGCCGCTTGCATTGGCATTCTGGTTTATCTTGTTATAGAGGATGTGGGTATCGCCGCTATCCATATCGGCATAATCCATATCCATAAATTTATCGCGATAAAGCTTATCAATCGAATACCATTCTACTTGCCCGTAAATACTTATTGTTTTGTTTATAAACGAGGAAATAAGCGCAATTACGGCGGCGGAGGCAAGCGATATTATGACATATGTTTTCAGCTTTTCGGGATCTCTTCCGCCCGCAAGCTCGCCGATTATCAGCGCTGAAAGATAAATACCGACATAAGGCGTCAGCGCCGACCAGATTGTTCTGACTATTGACATTACCGTATATTTCGGGTTTGCCTTATAAAGCAGCTTCACTCCGCGCAACGTCATTTTCATTGCCTCTTTGCGGGGCATAAGAGATGTTTTTTCAGTTTTCTTCTTCATTTTCTTTGCCTCCGTCCTTGTAATACCGGCTCTGAACATCGAAAAATTCCTTGTATTTGCCGCCGAGCGCCATAAGTTCATCGTGCGTGCCCTCCTCGGCTATGACGCTGTCGTCGAGAAGGATAATTCTGTCGCAAAATCTCGTTGAAGCGAGGCGGTGAGAAATGTAAATGGACGAGCGTCCCTCCGCCATAGCGTTGTATTTTTTATACATATCTGCTTCGGCGATCGGGTCGAGAGCCGCCGTCGGCTCGTCGAGAATGAGCAGCGGCGCGTTTTTATAGAGCGCGCGGGCAAGCATAAGCCTTTGCGTTTCGCCGCCGGAGAGCGCAATCGCTTCCTCATAAACGTCACGCACGAGCTTTGTATCGTATTTTTCCGGAAGCGATTCTATCTTTTCGCAGAGCCCCGCTTTTTCGGCGCAGAGGCGGACAGCGTCCATATCGATGTTGCCGTCCATATTCTGCGCTATGTTCTGCGCTATCGTTGCGGCGATGATGTCAAAATCCTGAAATACTGCGGAGAAGAGCTTATAATAATCGCGGCGGTTATATTTTCTTATATCCTCGCCGTTCAGCAGAACTCTGCCCTCCGTCGGGTCATAGAAGCCGCAGATAAGACGGATGAGAGTCGTTTTTCCCGCTCCGTTCATACCGACGACGGCGAGCTTTTCTCCGGGATGAAACGTCAGATTTATGTTTTTCAGCACGTCCCTCTCTGTTTCGGGATAACGGAAACTGACATTTTCAAGCCTGATCTCGTATTTGCCGCTTGAGTCGATTTTAAGCGGCTTGCCGTCCTCAAACCTGAATATTTCGGGATATTCAAGCAGTTCGCGGACGGTTGAAATGTCAAGGCTCTGTCTGTGAAGAGTGTTGATGTTTCCGAGTATCCATCTTACCCAGTTTGTAAAGCTGCCGAAGGCTGAAAAATAAAGGACGAATTCGGCTGCGGAAAGGTTGCCCGTAATCGCCATATTTATCAGATACACATATGCGATTCCGTTGCGGAGAAATGTGAGAACTATATCCGAAACGGAGCTTATCATATTGACATTCTGCTCCTTGCGCTTGAGGGCGAGGGTGAGATTCTGTGCCTTATCGTAAATTTCCGTAAGCCAGGGCTTTATTCCGAAAATTCGCAGATCCTTTGCGTATTCCGAGCCGGAGCCGACATTGTTTACATAATCCATTCTGCGCCCCTGCTCGGAAAACTCCGTGCGGTGTCTATATCCGAATCCGCCGACCTTCTTGTTTACAAAGAATCCGACAATCGATGTTGCAAGCACAACGGCAACGACCCAAAAATCAAGCCTTGAAAGCATTGCAAGATAAATCGCAAAGCCGAGCACGTTTTTCAGGAGCTGAACGAACGTGTTCCATATAGCTTCCGTTGCACTTCTGTTGTTGTCTGTGGCGCCCGAAGCGCTATTTGCAAGGTCGCGGAATTCTTTTTTTTCGGTGTTCGGATATGACGTTGTCATCATCTTGCCGCATATCATTCCGATGATATATGACCTTATTGTAATGCGCCCGTACAGCGCGTTTTCTCCGACATACGAATTTGCGCAATTCAAAAGCATCCTCGCGCCGATGAAAACAAGTATCGTGACGAGCAGATAAGTAAGCGATTTCTGCGTTTCAACCACGGAGATGACCGCGGGAGAAATGAAAAGCGAAACAAGGCTCTGCCCCAGCGCTATGACAACCTGCGCAAGGCAGATAAAAATGACTTTCTTCTCTTTTATCCTCCAAGCCGTGCCGATCATCCAGCAGCTGTTCTGCCACATATTATATTTCGGTTTTTTGGGCTTTTCCTTTTTGATTTTTTCTTTTGCCAAGGTGTTCTCCCCCCTTTTTGTTTTACGGTCACAGCATATCATAAAAAGAGCGATCCGGCTTATTTTTGTGACGAATCGCTCTTATTTTGTGACGAATTGCAAAAATCACCCCTGCGGGAGCAGGATTTCGGTCGTAAAGGCGCCGTCCTCGCTGTTGCGGGAGAGGTATCCGCCGTACTTGCATACGACCTCATCTATGCTGACAAGCCCGAATCCGTGCGAGCCTTCGCGCTTTGTTGATGAAAACAGTCCGTTCTTTTTTTGCAGCTTTTTGCCCGCCGTAAAGTTTGTAAACGAGATATAAAGCTGCGTTCCTTTCATATCCATATATACCCGTATGACACGGCTCCCCTCCGGCAGGGCGACGCTCGCGTCGATTGCGTTATCGAAAAGATTGCCGATTATAACGCAGAGATCGAGATCGCTTATTTTCAGCGCAACGGGAATGTGCGCCGTCGCCTTGACTTCAATCCCCTTTGATTTTGCAAGCGAGATCTTGCTGTTCAGAATGGCGTCTGCCATAGCGTTGCCCGTTTTTATGACTGTATCGACGGTATTCAGATCCGTATCCAGCTCGTCGAGATACTTCTTTATTGCGTCCATATCGCCCTTTGCCGCATATGCTTTCAGCACGCCTATGTGGTTGCGATAGTCGTGGCGCCAGCGGCGCATCTGCTTATACATCGTCTCGACCTCGGCATAATGCGTTTCGATAAGCTCTCTCTGATATTCCGCAATTCTTTTATCGTTTTTTCTCATTTTTCTCTGCCTCAATTCATCGCGATTATCGCGCGGTTGATAGCCTCATATGCGCCCCGCGGCAGGGGAACCTCATCCCCGCCCGCAAGATAAACGCAGGTTTTTGTCGTCCGGCGGACGTAATCAAGGTTGATTATGCTTTGCCTGCCTGTCCGGAAGAATCTTCCGTCCAGCTCCTTTTCGATCTCCGAAAGCGTCTTTCGGACGGTTATCTCCCGCTTTGCGTGAATAGTTATATCGTTTTTGCAGACATCGATATATTTTATCTCCCGTATCGGTATGCGGAAGGTCTCTTCCTCTGTCCTGACGGTCAGCGTTTTTTCGTCCTTTTTGATCTTGACAGCCGCGCGATCGAGCACCTCAAACAGCTTTTCGGCTTTGAGAGGCTTCATAAGGTAATGAAGCGCCGCAACGTCGTACCCCTCGCTTATATAATCCGAATAGCCCGTTATAAAAACTATCTGAACCGTCTCGCTCTTTTTCCGCACCTGCTTTGCAAGCGCAACTCCGTCCGTCTCGCCCATTTCAATGTCCAGAAGGAGAATATCAAAATCGTTTTCCTCTTCGAAATCGAAAAGAAAGCTCTCCGCGTCTTTATATGTTTTTATCTTTATGCTGTGACCGTTTTCCTTCGCCCAGCTTGCCGTCAGCGTTTCTGTCAGCGTCACCTGCGCCGGATCGTCATCGCAAATGCCGATTTTAAGATTCATAAAGACTCCTCCCGTTTTTTCATTGCCGCAATTGCGCATTTGTATTATAGCATATTTTCGTCAAAATCTCAAGGCGACGTTATAATAAACGGATAAAAACTGAATTTCGACTTCGTTTTCAGAGTATAAATCCGTTTTCAAAAGGGAACAGCCGCACCCGAAGGCGCGGCTGATTATATTTAAGTGTCCGGCTTTTGTTTTTTTCGCGGAGGTACCAAAAGAATTATGACCGTACATACCGCCGCTGCCGAAAATGAAAGGAACGCAGGCTTTTTCAGAACAACTGCAAATATTATTCCGCAAGCAACGCAAAGAATCATACTTGCTATCCCCAAGATGAGCTTCTTCTTTACTATTGCTATTGCCAGCGGAACGGCTCCGCATAAGCCGCCGATAAAAAATCCTCCGATGATTCCGGTTAAAATCAAAAATGTGTTTTCATCCATAAAATAAGTTACCTCAATGTTATGAAATTGTGCGGCTGAGCGCTATGGTGCCGGGTATTTTGCCCGTAATAATGTCCGCATTTATGAATCCGCGCATATAGAACAAGCAGTTTGCGCCTGCCACAGCACCGTTATGACTATATCACATTCCGACGGGATTTGCAAGAGAAAAAACGACCGCCAATACGCAATACCTTTGGATCTGCCCTGTTTTTGTGCTTGTAATCGGTCGAAAAATAATATATAATGTAGATGTGCCGGTGTATCTGCATATATGATAAAAAACAGACGGAGACAAAAAAGATTAAGCTGCCTGCCGATTGCGAAATGAAAAGAAAAAAGCCGACCGCAAAGGCATAAAAATGTAAAGCAAGGCAGGCAAAGAAACGAGGCAAATTTTATGACCGAAGTAGTAGCGGCTCTCATTTGGGAGGGCGACAAATTTATGATCTGCCAGCGCCCGGCGCATAAGGCGAGAGGGTTCCTTTGGGAGTTTGTCGGAGGCAAGGTCGAACCAGGCGAAACGAAAGAGCAGGCACTCATCAGGGAATGCAGGGAGGAGCTTGCCGTCACGCTTTCAGTCGGCGACGTGTTTATGGATGTGGTTCACGAGTATCCGGATTTGACGGTGCATCTGACGCTGTTCAACGCCGCTATCTCCGACGGTGTTCCGCAAAAATTGGAGCACAACGATATTCTCTGGATCACGCCGAGCGAAATCCCGAACTATGCTTTCTGCCCGGCAGATGAGGAAATATTGAAGAAAATCGTTGAGACCTGCAAATAATTATTGGGGTTGCGCGTGGCGAAGATGCGCGGAAGAACGGATATATCCGAAGCGAAAACAAAGATTTGAGTCTGGCGGAGAATATTCCGCAAGAAACGAACATCCGGGTTTATTTGATTGAAAGGAAAAAATTATGACGCTTGAAGAACTGAAAATCCGTCAAATGACGAACCAATATCTGCTCGCTCCTGCGGACAAGTTGACCGTGGCGCGCGACCTCTGCGGTGTGCAGGCGCAATTTATGACAAACGCTTTGCACTCCCTTAAAATCCGCACAAACGACTATGACGAGCAGACCGTCGCAGACGGGCTTGTGAAAAACTGGTCTGTGCGCGGCACGGTTCACGTGTTTGCCGAAAGCGATCTGCCGCTGTTCCTCTGGTGCAACAACGGTGCGGATTATCGCAAAAACGAATGGCAGGGATATTCCTTTATGAAAAATCAGCGCCTGTGCTGGGCTTTGACGCCCGAACGGCAGAAATATCTTGCTGATATCATTCTTGCGGCGGTTGCGGAGAGGGCGTATACGCGCGACGAGCTGAAGGAGCTTTGCCGTGCAAACGGGATGACAAAAATCGAAGAGGATTGTATGTTTGAGTCATGGGGCGGAGGTATAAGAGAACTTTGCGTGCGTGGCTTTATGAACTACACCGTGCAGGAGAAAAAGCAGTATATCGCTTCACCAGAGTTTTCTCCGATTCCCGATGAAGAAGCAAAGTTTGAGATAGCGCGGCGGTATTTTACGAATATCGCCCCGGCGACGATACACGACGCTATGTATTATACGGGCGCAAAACAGGCGGAGGTCAAGAATTGGCTTCGGAATTTGCCTGTCGAGTCGTTTGCCTTCGGCGGCAGGACATATTATTACATACCGAACGGAAAAACATACGACCGGGACATTCCGCATTGCATTTTCCTTGCAGGGTTTGACCAGCTTATGCTCGGGTATCAGAAAAAGGAAAGTATCTATTTAAAGCCCGAATATCTGCGCGGCGTATTCAATCTTGCGGGTATTGTTATGCCGCCCCTGCTCCTCGACGGCGATGTGGCGGGAATATGGAAAAACAAAAACGGAAAACTCGAAATCAAGTGCTTCCGCAGCCTTTCGCAAGCCGAAAAGAGCTATATAGAGCAGGCGGCAGATAAGCTTTGGGGCGATATAAAAGCAATAAAATATGTTGAGGGATGATAGCATTTTTTACGTCGCCGACCGCGCCGAATGGCGGGAGTGGCTTTGAGAGCACTTTGAAACCGAAAAAGAAGTTTGGTCTGTGTTTCCGATGAAGGAGCCGGGCGAGGCGGGGAGATCAGTGCCCGCTGACACGTCTCCTTTGGGTTGATTTTCTCTCGTAGCGGTTGGAATCACTCTCCCGATAATATCTGTACATTTTTCAAAATTGCTGATATAATAAGATTGCAGTTGACTGAAAAATGAAGTAACAAAGTAGGGGGAGCGATAAAATATGAAAACATTCGGAGAAAAAATAGCCGAGCTTCGCAGAGAAAGAGGTCTTACGCAGGAAAATCTTGCGGGAATCATCGGTATATCGTCGCAGGCAATTTCGAAATGGGAAAACAACGCGACTATGCCCGATATTATGTTCCTTCCGATCATAGCGGATACGTTTGGAGTGACGATTGACGAGCTTTTCGGAATCAGGCACAAAACGCAGAAAAAGCCGATCGGTTGCGAAGAAACCCCTATGGCGGTTTACGAGCAGATACTGAATAATATGTGGAGATCGGAGGACAATGACGATTTTGCGGAAAGGGCGGAAGCCCAATTTTCGAAAAATCCGTATATGCACAGCGGACTCGTTTCTTCCGTTTCCGGCGCGGTATATGCAAACAAGGACATTGCTCTTGCGTATCTTCCGAGCGATGAAGAATCTTTGAAACTACTTGAAAGTGAAGAGGCGGCAGAGCTTCTGAAGGTCATTTCGGACAAAAATGTGCGTCTTGTGCTTGCGTATCAATTTATGAACCGGTACAATGCGTTTACGGCGGCGTCCGTCGCCGCGAAGGTTGGAATATCCGAAGAAGAAGCAAAAATCGCCCTTGAAAAGCTGGTTCGCTGTAATCTGACTATGGTAAAGAATGTCGACGCGGGCTTTGAAGAAATGTTGAAGATATATCAGGCATTCGGAACGTATAAGCTGCCTTTGCTTTTGTTCCCGCTTTTTTCGCTTGCAGATCGTCTGGCACATTACAGAGACAGCTGGTGCGGTTTCAAAGCATAACAGGGGCAAACAGGCGTATTCTAAAAGGGAAGACGGAAAAAATACAGAAGAGCATCGGGATAATACCGATGCTTTTTTCTATGAAAAAGCCCCGCCGGAGCGGGGCAAACTGAATTTTATTTACTTGCTCTTTTTCGAATTCCGAGAACAAAATCGCTTTCTTTTCCTTCAAAGAGTATATCCAAAATTTTTGGTATTTTATCTTTGTATTTTGGATTATCTTCGGTTTCGGAAAGAGCCGTCAAATGATATGATAAAAGCCAAGCGAGCGGCTCTATTGCTGATTTTGCAATCCGGTTTTTCTCTTTTTTGTCTTTCAGGATGTACACCAATGCGGTTTCCCTTGTCTTGTACAGGTTCGGTAATTTGTCGGCATATTCTATAGCCTTTTCATAGTTGCCATATCTGTAATAGGCATCGGATATGTTGCAAAGTGTTGCGCCTCTTACTTCCGAATCATCGCAGTAATTCAAAATCCGCTCTTGAATTATAATAGACTCTTTTAAGAATTTCTGTTTTTCTTCTTTAGTTCCGTCAAGCTTTTCGAGCGAAGTAGACAGTTGAAAGAGCAGAAGCGCATTATCCGGATATACCTTCAAAGCATCGCGCATAAGAGCTACATTTTCTTTGTGTTTTCCCTGTGCCCTGTTTTCAGCCCATTTTTGATTAATTTCATCAAGTTTGCTTGCGGAAGCTATCTCATCCATACCTATCAGCTCGTCAACAGATACCCCGAAATAATTTGCAAGAGCAGGCAGCATTGTTATATCGGGATAACCGTCGCCGCGTTCCCATTTGCTGATTGCCTGATATGAAATTCCGAGATGGGTTGCAACTTCTTCCTGCGTAAGGTCTCTGCTACGGCGTAATTTCTTTAATTTTTCGCCAATCATAAGTTCTATCATATACCCTCCGTTTTTGACTTTTATTCCGACGCGTCTGAGTAAATTATAGGGTATCAGGCAGGAAAAAAACAATAACCGCAACATAGACAGGGCTCAACTAATTGTAGAAATTTTCTACGGTTGCGGCAAATTGATAACTTTCCGATAACTCTTTAGGCTTCTGCCAGACATACTTCCACCACCGGTTTAGATGTTCAACCGAGATTCAACAGATTGGTTATTGTGTTTGCTGCGCACTTTCTTTATACTATTGTTGTAGCTACAAAGTATAATTGCAGGAGGAAAATATGAACCTATATTTAGCAGATAAGCTGAAAGAATTGAGAAGTCAAAAAAATATTTCTCAGGAAAAACTTGCGCAATATCTGAATGTTTCATTTCAGGCGGTGTCTAAATGGGAAAACGGAAATTCTTACCCTGATATTACGCTTTTGCCTGATATCGCCAAGTTCTTCGGTATAACCGTTGACGAGCTTTTATGCGTTGAAAAGCTGGATGAGGACAAACTTTTTGAAAAATACAGCGAGAAAGCGGGTGAACTTTTTCGCGTCGGTAAAAGAGATGAAGCACTTGCGGTCTGGCAGGAGGCATACAGGCAAATGCCGAATAATATCGATGTAAAAGAAATGCTTATGTCGAGCTATTTTGATACCGATAAGGACAAATACTTCCGTGAATTTATCGAACTTGCAACAGATATTTACGATGGTAATGCCGAGGGGCAGGCCGGTAATATGTATTACAAAGGGCAAGCAATTTCGCAGATCGCGCGATGTTATGCAGAGCGCGGAGATATGGAAGCCGCACAAAAATGGGCATTAAAATCTGTGCCAATCTTCGATTCATCCGAAATAATCAGTGCGCTGATTGACGAAGGTGATGAACTGCTTTCCGATGTTGCGTTTTGTACATATTGGTTTTTGGAGGAGCTGTTCTATATGGCTGCCCGTATAGATAATGATGACAGCATAAAGCTCGGTAATGTCTATAAGCAGAGATGCTTTGAGGTTGTGGCAAAAATATTTGAAGCAGTATATCAGAATGATGATATGGGCTTTGAACAATTGCAGCACCTGTATAATCTCTATCAAGGAATTGCCGGATATGAAGCAAAAAGCGGGAAAAATGAAGGAACTGTACGCTGCAATCTTGAACGGGCAATGGAATGCTGCGAAAAGTCGGCATCGGTAAAAAATCATATGCTGACGCATCCGATGTTGTATGGCTTGCGTGTTGCGGATGCCCCAAGCGATAATACAATGAATTTGAAACTTATGAAGAAAACCCTTGCAGAGAAAGCATATGACGACTTCCGCTACTGCGAATGGTTTCAAAAGCTTGAAAGCAGATTGACCGCATTTTGACCGACAACTTGAAATAAGTCGGAAGTAGCTGTTACGAAAGCACTGGAAAACGGGCTGGACATCAAAACGCTGTCTGCCATCCTCGGTCATTTTTCGGCGGAGATGATAAATGAATTAAAGAACGAAGCGGTTATACAGTAAAAGAAAAGGCTTCGGATTTTCCCGAAGCCTTTTGAATTTGCTATGATTCGTCAGACGATATTTTCAACTCTTTCTTTCTGAAAATTACCTTTTCCTGTATGAGAGAGATCGCGTAATGCACGACCATACCGAATCCGAACATCAGAATGATTGTGTTCATATCAAAGGTGATGACATTTGCTCGATACAGAATATAGAAAATACCGTAATAACCGAGGTTTATAATCAGTGAATTGACGGCGTTGTAGCCCGTTTTGCCCAAGCCGATAAAGATGTTGTCGATAATCGCACACCCCGCATACGCGATATAGAAAGGGGCAAGCTTTATGACTATGGCAAATATTTCATCCGCGTTTCCGAGATTCTGCGCATAAAGGAAGAAGGGCGTCCAGGCGGGAATTGTGACCGTCCAAAGTACAACGCTTGCGACAGCAATGAAATAGTAATTGAACTGTCGTAGCTTTTTGTACCCGTCCTTGCAGTCCGAGCGGATGACCTCGGCAAGCGCGGAGATTGGAATCAGCAGCCAGCCCCAGATGAAATTGTTTGCTATCCAGTAGTTGCCCTGCTCGGCAACCATATTCACCATCTTGCAGACCATAACAGCGTAGATGAAGTTATCGACAAACTGCTGAAGCCCCGAAAAAATACCCGTTTTGCACCACTCGCAAAGCATCGCACAGTCTGATTTTCCAAACCGCCGGAAACGGATGTATCCCTGTCGGTAAAGAAGTAGAATACAAACTGCCGACAGAAGCGTGTTTGCAATAATGTTTGAGATTGCCACGCCGTAAACACCGAAATTCGGAATAAGAAGGAAGTCGGCAATCAATGAAAGCGCCGTGCGTATTCCGAGGAAGATGTACACATTTTTATCCTTGCCGATGACTACGAAAACAACATTTGCAAAGCTAACGATGATACCTGTCATAAATGCGACCGTCTCAAGGCGGAGGTATGTAGAAGTGACAGCCAAGTCGATCTCGCCCGGATTCATAGAGCCGATCAGCACCGATCCGTAGATCAGAACACAAGCCGAAAAGAGCGTGTACAAAACAAAGGCGCAGAGTCCTGTCTTGAAGGTAACACCCGCAAAGTCGTCTTTGTGATTTTTGAAGATTTTGTTCAGGACGGAATACAGCGGCACAATCAGAAACGCCTGCAATGTCTCGTTTATAAGATCAAACCATTCCATTTGACCGATGATGTCAAATACACCGGCCTGCCCACCGGCGGAGATCAGAAAGGTTTTGATTGTCTGATAGACAGCAGGAATCAAGGCAAGCGCGCAAAGGGAAAGCCATAGTCGCCAGCTGAATGATTTCAGTTCGGATAGTCTTTTTCTCATAAATTTTCCTTGTACAGGCTTCGCACACTACACTTGAATTTTTGCAATACCATATGCCCCAATGAAAAGCGGGCGAGAACTCCGCTTCTCGATGAAATGTCGCTTGCAACGGCACACCATATATGGGATAAGAAGCTGTACAGCCATATTATAGCACTAAATGATATATTTTTCAATGGCGAACGAGATATAAGGATAAAAACTGATATGCGGTAAACAAAGAAAAAGGTTCTCGGATGGAATACCTCCGGGAACCTTTTGAATTTAGTTTTTCATAAGCGGAGCGCACCGGAGCAGATACAACCAAACGATTTGCCTTTGCTCCAACTGTGGTCAAATATGTGGTCAAAATATTTTCGGAATTTCGGGTGGTGCTAAAGTGGCGGAAAAGCACCCGGTTTTGCCCCCAAAACGCAAAAAATAAAGCCGAAAACGATTCGTTTTCGGCTTTATTTGGTCTGAGTGACTGGACTTGAACCAGCGGCCTCTACCACCCCAAGGTAGCGCGCTCCCAACTGCGCCACACCCAGATACAAATTGATTTCTCTGTTGCGCAAAGCGAATTATATCACAAAAAAAGAATTAAGTCAATATCAAAATCGAAAAAAGTTCACGGAAACGGCTAAAATATAGCCGTTTCCGTTTGCTTTCGAAAAATTCAGATAATCTTCGATTATTTGATTTCAACTGTTGCGCCTGCAGCTGTAAGAGTTTCTTTGATCTTTTCAGCTTCGTCTTTAGCAACTGCTTCTTTAACTGTCTTGGGAGCGCCCTCAACGAGCTCTTTAGCTTCCTTGAGTCCGAGACCTGTGATCTCACGAACTGCCTTGATAACGCCGAGCTTGTTGTCGCCGAAGGAAGCGAGAACTACGTCGAATTCTGTCTTTTCTTCTGCTGCGGGAGCTGCTGCGCCGCCTGCGGGTGCTACTGCTACGGGAGCTGCGGAAACGCCGAATTCCTCTTCGAGAGCCTTAACGAGGTCTGCTACTTCGAGGATTGTAAGTGATTTTATCTCATCGAGAATTGCTGTGATCTTTTCAGATGCCATAATAATTTTCCTCCAATTAAATTTTTTTGAAATTAGTTTTTTGTTTTGGTTAAATGGGATTAGGCTGCTGTTTCTTCGTTCTGCTTATCAACATAAGCCTGAAGAACATAAGCAAGACCATAAAGCGAGGACTGCAAGCTGCCGAGCATCTTTGCGATGAGCTGCTCCTTTGAGGGCAGAGCGGCAAGCTCTTCAACTCCTGCTTTGTCAAGAGCTTCTCCGTCAACAAAGCCTGCTTTGATTTCAAAGGTTTCGACCTTGTCAGCGTACTTTTTAAGGATTTTAGCTGCTGCAACGGGATCGCTGTCACAAGTTGCAACTGCTGTCATTCCTTCGAGGGTTCCTGTGAGTGCGTCAAAGCCGACAGCTTCACAAGCTCTCTTTGTAAGTGTGTTCTTAATTACGGAATATTCAACGCCGGCTTTTCTGAGTTCGGCACGAAGAGCTGTATCGTTTTCAACGGTTATACCCTGATAGCTGACGATAACACCCGCAACCGCATTTTTCATTCTTTCGGTAAGATCCGAAACAATTTTCTTTTTGGATTCAAGAACGCTTGCACTTGGCATAAGTTATTTCACTCCTTTCAGTATAAGTAAAGTAAGCCAAGCTTTTTACCCGAAAAACGGGAATAAAAAAATCTTTTCCGCCATCCAAAGATTACGGAAAAGACATAAAAAGCATTTTATAATCTTTCCTCGGCAGGGAAGCTCAGCTTTTACAAAACCTGCTGTCTTAGGATCGCTTGATTATGGTATCACAAACGAGAAAATTTGTCAAGGCTTTTTTACATTTTTTACGGAAATTTCGCCGGAAGAAAGAATATCGGTACTGCCGTTGTTGAGTTTTACGGAAAGTGATCCATCCGGCAGGAGCTTTTCCGCTGTTCCTATAAAGCTTTTACCGTTTTTTATATACGTCACTTCTTTTCCGAGCGTATAACTGTATTTTGAGCAATATTCAATTATGCTCTTTACGGGCTCATTTACAGCGAGGCGGAGCCTGGCTATGATCTCTGCCGCAAGGATATTCAGGTCAATATCCGAGCAAAGGGCGGCGGCGGTCTGACGCAAGTCGTCGGGGAAGGTCACTTCTTTTACGTTTATTCCTATGCCGACGACGTATGCGTCCCCTGTGCGCAGGGCGAGTATTCCGCAGACCTTTTTATCGCCGAGGTAGAGGTCGTTTACCCATTTTATCGTTACCGGCGCACAGGCAGCCGCGCGGACAGCGCGGCAAACCGCCGCCGCCGCCGCACTTGTGATAAGCTCCGCCGGCAGGGAAGCATTGCGAATTACAATACTGAGATATAATCCTCCGTCGTAACAAAAAAACGTATGCTCGCCTCTGCCGTGACCACCTGTCTGCACTTTTGCAATGTATGTGGTTCCGTCCGGTGCGCCTTCAAGCGCGGCTTTTTTTGCAAGATCGTTTGTCGATTCCGTTGTTTCAAGCGGAATGACGGTTGCCCCTATCAGTTTTTCTATATATGCTTTATCCGGATAACTCATTTTATTTACCTACACAGAATTTTGAGAAGATGTCATCAACGATCTCAATGCCGACACGCCTGCCGTCAAGCTCGCCGAGCGCACACATTGCGCTTTCAAGCTCCGTTCCTGCAATTTCCGTTCCGAGAACATCGAGGACGGAAAGCGCATTTGAGACGTTTTCGAGAGCCTGACAGATCTTTGCATACTGACGTGCATTTGTGACAACGGCGTTTTCGCCCGTACCGATGCTGCCGCAAAGAAAGAGCTCGCTTATTGCATCCGAAATCACATTGCGTGACGATTTGTTTTTTGCGGAGAGCGCTACAACCTTGTCAAATGCTGCTCCGAGATCCTTTTCCAAAACTGCTGTGCCGAGATCGGATTTATTCAGAACCGCAACGGTAACCGCGCCGCAGTCGTGTTGCTTCTCAACTGCGGAAATCACACGCCTGTCATCTCCGTCGAACGGCTTTGATGCGTCAAAGACAGAAATAATAAGCTCTGCTCCGCCGAGCTTTTCAAGCGCACGGTCAACTCCGACAGCTTCAATTTTATCGTTTGTGTCCCGTATGCCTGCCGTGTCCGAAATGAGAAGGGTTGCGTCGCCGCAGGTAACCTGTTCCGTGATAATGTCACGGGTGGTACCCGCAACATCCGTTACGATTGCCCGTTCCTCTTCGCAAAGGAGATTGAGCAGGGTTGACTTGCCCGTATTTGGCTTTCCGCAGAGCACCGTCTGTATTCCTTCGACAACGGCGTGCCCTGCTTTATATGAGCTTTTCAGCGCGCCGAGCTTTTTCATAACGCTTATAATGGTTTCCTTCATTTCTTCGGGCGAAACGGGAGAAAGTCCTTCGTCCGGGAAGTCTGTCTCGGCGTATACGGCGGAGAGCGCGGCCTTTATGTCACCGTATATTTCGTCTATACCCTTTGCGAGCCTGCCGTCTGCGTTTGCCCTTGAAAGCCTGAGTGCGGCTCGGCTTTTTGCGCTTATAACCTCGCCTATCGCCTCTGCCTGCGAAAGCGACAGCTTCCCCGCAGAGAAAGCACGGCGGGTGAACTCTCCCGGTCCCGCGGGAACGGCTCCGCATTCAAGCGCACGTCCGAGCACGTCACCGGAAACGATGATTCCTCCGTGACAGCTTATTTCAACGGTGTCCTCTCCCGTAAAAGATTTCGGACCACGGAATACCGTGACGACAGCGGTGTCGATGGTATCACCGTTTTCATCGGTTATGCGGCAGGGAAGCGCAGTATTCGCCTCCATTTCGGATACAGCTTTTTTGCCGTACAGACGGACAAACCTGTCTGCTATCGCAAGCGAGTCTTTGCCGGATATGCGTATTACGGCAATTCCGCCGCTGCCCTTCGGGGTCGATATTGCCGCTATTGATGAGGAGAACATTGAGTACATAATATACCTCCCGTATTGTGAAAACGAGGCGGATAACCGCCTCGTCTGAACTTTTGATTATTGAGGATTATTGCTTGAAAATTCTTTCAGCTTTGCGAAATAAGCGTCGAGATCCTTTGCCTTTTCAATCTTTCTGGGCTGGGGACGGGGCTTGTCCGCAGGACGCTTATAGACCGGTCTTTCCGCTTCGCGAGGAGCGGAGGTGCGATAGGAGGAGGGCTTTTTGCCGCCTCTGCGATTGCCGCTTCTGCGGTCTCTTTTTTCGCCGCTTTTGCGGGCTTCGAATTTAGCAGCTGTCTCTTCTGTGGGCTTTTCCGTGCCCTCCGGGTAGATGACGACGCGTCTGTTGCTGTCAGAGCCGACGGAGTTTGTCGAAACGCCTTCAATTCCCTGAACCTGCGCGTGAATAATTCTGCGCTCATATGCGTTCATCGGGTCAAGAGTTACGCTTCTGCCTGTCTTTTTAACCTTCTGTGCCATTCTGTCTGCCAGGGCGCGGAGCGTCTGCTCTCTTTTTTCTCTGTAATTTTCAATATCAACGGAGATGCGTGTATATTTGCGCTCGTCCGTTTCTTTTTTGTTTGCAGCGAGGTTGACAAGATACTGGAAAGCGTCAAGGGTGTCGCCGTGGTGACCGATGAGCAAGCCTGCGCCCGCGCCTGTGATTTCCATAAGCGCTTCGCCGTTGCCGTCGTCGTGAATTATGACCTCCGCGTCAAGGCAAAGGTCCTTGATAAGTGTCTGAGCGAAATTTCTTGCAGCCTCAAGAGGCTTGAATACATATATTACTTTAACCGTTGCGAGGGTGCTGCCGATGCCGAGAAATCCCTTTTTCGGCTCCTCAATCACTTCGTATGTGACGCCGCTTTCGTCCGTGCCGAGCTGTTCGGCGCCGCTACGGACGGCTTCCTCAACGGTTTTTGCCTGAACCGTTATTTCCTTTTTCATTGTTTGAAACTATTCCTTTTGAATGAATGATTATTTTTTCTTTTTGTTTTCGGAGCCACTGTTTTTCGGTTTTGCGGGCTCTATCGCCGACGGACGACTTTCCATCATATCGTCGTCATCATCGTCGTCTTCCTCTGTAACTGCGGAAGCGTCATCCTCATCGTCAAAATCTTCAAGATAAGGAGAATTTGCGCGACCTTCGTCATAATCCGGCTCTTTTTCATAAGCTGTCTTTCCTTTGAGCTCTGCGATTGCAGCCTTGACGTCTTCTTCCGTGTATGACGGAACGGGCATCGCTTTATAAAGGATGAACTGCTGGAGAGTACCGAGGATAGAATTGAAGATCCAGTAAATGCCGAGAGCGGCGGGAGCGATGAATGCGATGAAGAGAGACATTGCAGGTCCGAAGAAATCCATTATTTTCATCGTCGGGTTATTCTGCTGAGCCTGCTGCATAGGCTGATAAGTGAACTTTCTTGTCAGCTTCATAGAAGCGAAGGATACGCCGAAGTTGAGGAACGGAATCAGACCGATCAGGAAGCCTTCAAGAGACTTGAACATTTCTGTTATGCTGGGGACGCCTGTAAGGAAGCCCTTGAGACCGAAGAGGTCAAAGTTCGGAAGTCCTTTTTCAAACGCCGCGCTGAACCCTGCGAGAAGAGTTTCCGCATCTGCCTGATACGCCTCTGTTGTCTGGAGGAAGTGTCCGAAGCTGGAGATAGTTGCTTTGAGAGTGTCTCCGCTGAGCTGCGAAAGTCTGCCGAGGAGAGCAAGCTCTTTATAGCCGCCTGTGCTGACGTCGTAATATTTATACAAAGCTTCTACAAGCGTTCCGTCCATTCCGACAACGTAACGGAGGGGATTTATGATTATCTGATAAAGAAGGATGATTATGATGAGCTGAACGAGCATAGGAAGGCAACCGCCTGCGGGATTATAGCCCTCGGTCTGATACATTTCCATTATCTCGTTCTGCATCTTCTGCTGGGTTTTTTGATCGTTTCTGCCCTTATATTTTCTTCTTATTGCTTCTTCCTTCGGGCGCATCTTTGCCTGACGGATAGAGTTCTTCTGCTGCTTTATTCCGAAAGGCAGAAGAAGTATTTTAATCATTACGGCGAACAGGAGAAGACCGAAAAGGTAGTTACCGCCGCAGATATTCGAGAAAAACCCGAGTATCATTCCGAAAAATTTGTTAATAAAGTTCATTAAACTTTCTCCTATTATTTAGTTTACGTCTGCGGAGTCGTCCTTTTTCTTTTTCCTACGTTTCGGGACGGGGTCATACCCGCCTCGGCTGAAAGGGTTGCAGCGCAGGATGCGCCAAAGAGTCAGCCCGAGACCGCATATAAAACCCCACTCGCTGAAAGCCTCTATCGCATATTGCGAGCAGGTTGGCGAAAAACGGCAGCACGGCGGCTTGAGCGGTGAAATGAGCCTTTGATACAGCTTTACGAAAAAGATGCCGATACGTCTCATTTCTGCTCACCGCTTGCAAACATTTTGAGCTTTCCGAAGGTATAAAGCAGGTCCTCGTATATGTCCGTCGATTTTGCGTCTGCCGCAGATTGCTTTGCCGCAAGAACGATGAGAAAGCCCTTTTTTATATCGTTTTTCTTTTCAAGACTTTGGTACGCCGCGCGGATTATGCGCTTTATGCGCGACCTTGTAACCGCTCCTCCCGTTTTCTTTGAAACCGCAAGTCCGACACGGTTTATCTTCTTTTTGAGCGGGTTTGCACGGGCGAGCCGTGCAGCGTGGTAATCGGTTAATACATATACCACGATATGTCTGCCAAAGGCCTTCTGACCTTTGACATATGCCTTTTTATAAAGGTGATTTTCGGAAATTGCCGTGACTTTCACATAAACCTCCGATGCGAAAAGCGGAAAACCTCCGCTAAAAAATTAAAGCCTATGTCAAGCCACAGGCTTTTTGTTGATTTACAGATCAATATGAAAGGCGAGCTCTGCCTTTAGCGCGTCTTCTCTTGAGTACCTTGCGGCCGTTAGCTGTACGCATTCTCTTGCGGAAGCCGTGCTCCTTTTCTCTCTGTATTTTCTTGGGCTGATAAGTTCTGAGCATTACATTGCACCTCCTCTGCGGAATTTAAAGCGGCAATTTTCCTGCATAGGCATATTGCCACAATTACAAGGTCCATTATACACGCAAAAACGGGGTTTTGTCAATAGTTATTTGCAGTTTTTTCAGTTTTTTGAGTGACGCAAACGGGCTTTCTTTCATATTATTAAGAAGATACGTGTTTTACGGAGGACAAAATGGCTATAAAAATCTTCATAGATCAGGGACACAATCCCGAAAATCCGAACGCGGGAGCGGAGGGCAGCGGTTACAGAGAGCAGGACCTCGTTTACGAGATCGGCGTGCAGCTGGCGGCTCTCCTGAATTCGGATCCGAATTTTGAGGCGAGGCTTTCGCGCAATTCTCCGGATGAAATCCTCGGAACGAGCGTTGCGTCGTCCCTTGCGGCGAGGGTCAACGCGGCAAACGACTGGGGTGCCGACTACTTCATATCGATACACGCAAACGCCTCCGACATCCCGACGGCGACCGGCACAGAGGGCTTCGTTTATTCGACATCGTCCGAAGCATACCCGCTTGCGGTTGATATTGTTTCCGGAATAAGCGAGGCGACGGGAATTCCGGACAGGGGCGTTTTCGCCCGCCCGAGTCTTTACGTCCTGCGGAAAACCAAAATGCCCGCAACGCTTATAGAAACCGGGTTTATAACGACGCAGTCCGAGGCGGATCTGCTCAAAAATTCGCCGGAGCTTTTCGCGCAGGGAATGTATAACGGGATACGCAGATATTTCGGGTTTGAAAACTGAAAACAGAGTGCCGGCGCGGTGCGTCGGCACTCTGTTTTTTAATATTTGGGAGTCGGACGGTAGTTTTCGAAAATTACGCCGTCCGAATATTTCTGATCCACATCCGGCTCGCGCGAGGTCCAGGTGAAAAGCATTGTTCCTTTTTTCAGCAGTCCTCTGACGTGCTTCGGAAGCGGCACGTTTTTATATGCAATGAAGTCCGGCTTGTTCAAAAAAGAGAAGCGACAGGAGGAGAGAAGCGAAGCGACAATCTTTTTCTGTCCCGGAATGTAATCCGAAATCTCCGACGCAAGCTGACCGCGACAGATGTGCGGCGCCTTTTTGCGGAACCTGTTGACTATAAACGGATTGAAGGATTCAATGCAGAAGTTGCCTTCAAAGCCGGCAAGGATTTTTATCGCTTTATCGCAGAGCTCGTCGTTGCGGCGACCGGTTTTCAGCTCGACTATAAGCGGGGCCTTTGTCCCTCTGAAAATGTCAAGCACCTCGGTAAAGAGCGGGATGTGTTCGTCCGTGCCGAGGAGACTCAGCTTTTTCAGCTCGTCATAATCAAGCGAATCGACGCGTGCGTCAACTCCGCAGACGCGTTTCAGATCATCGTCGTGAAAGACGACGACCTGCCCGTCCTTTGAAAGCTGAATATCAAATTCCGTGCCGTAGCCCGCTTCCGCGGAAAGACGGAAAGCGGCGACGGAATTTTCCGGAATTCCGTTTGCTATATCGTGCAGACCGCGATGAGCATAGTTTACGCGGGTGAAAATGCTTTTATCAATCTTCCGCATCGAGCGCCTCCAGACCCTTCGCATTTGCCAGCTTCTTTGCCTTTATGTTTTTGACGAGCAGGATGAACACGGCAGTGCTGAGCGCAAGCAGAACGGACGCATATATCGGCAGTGCGCCCCAGACTTTGAATCTGAAAAGAATCAGTCCGACGAGGACGGGGGTCAGCGTCTGAGCCGACATACTTGCGGCGTAATAATAGCCTGTGAATTTTCCGATCTGCTTCGAAGAGCAGAGCTCAACGACCATCGGGAAGGAGCAGTTATGAACAAGAGCCATTCCGTAGCCCTTGATGACCCAGATTGCATAAAGTATTATCGGGAATGCCTTTTCGCCGTTTTCGCCGACGACCTCTGTCCCGGGCTTGACGAAAGTCATAAGGAGCATTGCGACGAACGCAAGCGAAAGTCCGGAGGAGACTGTCCATTTTCTGCCGATTTTATCTGCAATATATCCGGCTGTCGCAAATCCGACGACAGAGGCAAGTCCGCCGATGATCGTCAGGATCATAGTTGCGCTGGATTTCGAGTCGAGATAATAAATAACGTAGTTTCCGATGTAAGTGCCGATGGCATTGTCTGCCATAAACCAGAGTGCCTCCGCACCGAGGATTGCAAGGAGCATATTTCTGTTTTTCTTTGACATTTTTCCGTCGTCCGTGACGGCGTCCGCAATGGCAGCGGCACGTTCACCCTCTGCCAACTGATCTTTCATCTCTTCAACGACCTTGTTTTCCTTGATTGTCAGGAACAGGACGAAGGCGGAGATCGTCATAAGCAGGGAAGCAACTACGAACGGGATTTCGATTATCCAGAGCTTATCGGATCTGTCCGCAACGTTTATATAATCCGAGAGCGGCAGGAAAATGCCGAGGACGGTTGCAAATGCGCCGCCGATATAGCCCATAATGTTGATTATGCCGTTTGCCTTTGCGCGGAGGGGCTTTGGGGTGATGTCCGGCATAAGGGCAACCGCGGGATTCCTGTACATCATCATAAACATAAGCACAATCGCCATAATTATGACCATTCCGGCAACGTTGTTCTTATGGAAAAAGAGCGGGATGAACGGGAACGCAACTGCGGAGACGAGCGTGCCGACGAGGATATAAGGCATACGTTTTCCGATCGGCGTTGAGGTCTTGTCCGAGAGACTTCCGAAGATCGGCAGAAGAATCAGCGCGGCGAGGTTGTCGCAAGCCATAATTATGCCGACGAGCCATTGAACATTGAGAATTTTTTCCGGGTCGCCCGCTTTCAGCGCGGCGGAGGTCATTCCGTACATCTTCTGCGCGAAGATGTCGGTCAGAAACGTCGGACACCAGGAGTCGTAGATCTGCCAGAACAGAAGAATTCCGAAAAACGCAAATCCGATGAGATAGGTCCGCTTTAAATTCAGCTTCATTTGAGAGTACCCGCTTTCGTAAAGATTTATTTTGAGCCCCGCGCGGGGCTGTTTGCGACTGTCGCTTCCTCAAATCAGAATATCATTGATTTTCCGAAGGCCTTTTTATATAGCGCATATGTAATCTCGACTACGATAAATCCGACAAGAAATCCGAAGGTGACGTCTGTCAGATAATGCGCTCCGCAGCAGAGACGGGAAAAGCCCATAATGACCGCCCAGGCCATTGCGCCGAAATAAACGAGAACACGACGGCTCCTTGCTTTTTCCGAGCTTCCGAGCCAGAGCGGAACGAGCATAAGCAGCGCGGCGTTCGCCGTGTGTCCCGAGGGGAATGATTTTGAGCCGGAGAAGAAATTCGGCTTATACCATTTTGTAAATCCGTCGAGAGAGTTTGCGGCAACGAGTTCTTCAAGGCGTACTCTGCCCCAGACGAGCTTTATTGCCGTTGCCGATATGAGCAGAACGCATACGGCCGCCGCCGTAAAGAGCGCGGGCCCGAACAGCCTGCGGACGGCTTTCCTCGGCACGTTTTCGATTATGAACCGTAAAAGCACCGTCAGCACGATTATCATAAGGACGATCACAACCCAATGCCCCGCATAGAGTTTTCCGCCGGCGATCGTTTCAATCGTTTTCTCGCTGCCGTATGCCATAAAAGCGGCGGCGATGAGGGAAAACACGAAAAACAGGATGAGCCTTGTTTTTTCTGTCACCTTGCGGCGGAGACCCCGTTCGACAAAGAGAAACGAAACTGCGCCGAGAACGGGCGTTGTCCATCTGCCGATAACCCCCATTATGACGGCGAGGATGTTCGGCGAAAGGGAATATACTCCGTCTTCGCTCTGCGAAAGACCGGAGAGCGAACTTGATATTTTCAGGTCATACACCGTGCCGATTGCCATCAGCGCGATAAACACTATCGCCACCGACAGATAAAGCAGGTTCCTTTTCGTTAATAGCCTTTTCATTCTGAAAGTTTTCCTCCTTTTCAAATACGTATACAGCCATTTTTATAAGCATTTCCCGCAGTCCCGGCAGAAAGGAGAGCGGCGCGAGCCACCTGCGCAGCGGAATAAATCTTTTATAGACAGGCTTTATGCCAGACGCCGCGATGATTTTCCTAGCCTTTTTAAGAGTCATTTTGTTTATGTACGATATGTGCTTTTCTCCGTTTTCCGAAACGGATATTTTCAGAGACAGACGCCTTTCCCTGTCCGGAAGGGGCTCTGTCAGAGCTTCGTATGCGCCGATGAGCGTTTTTTCGCCGTACAGCATATGCACCCAGGGAATGTTTATCGCGTCCGAAAGGTGTGCGCCGTAAGGATGATAATACGGGGGGAAGTTTATATACAATCTTCCGCCGGGGCGCAGAACACGCATTGCCTCCGAGAGGGCTTTTTCGGGACTGCCGACGTGCTCGAAAAAGTCGTTCATAGTTACGGTGTCAAAGGAGGCGTCTTTGAAGGGAAGCGACGTTGCGTCTCCCGTGACGAATGAATATCCACCGGAAAAGCCCAGCCTCTCCGCAAGAGCGATCGCCTTTTCTCTGTAATCGGAAACGGCGTCTATGCCCGTTACGCTTTTTGCGCCGAGGGAAAGAAAATAAAGTGTTTTTCCGCCCTCACCGCAACCGACGTCGAGAACGTCCCTGCCGGAGAACATCTCCTCCGGGGAAAAGCGCTTTTCATAGCACGATACAGCCGCCGCCCCGCGGGAAAATTCCCATTCGCCATATGTCATACCGCCGCTCGCTTCGTCATTGAACGGATGAGAAACGGGAGTAAACCGCCGGTTGAGCCTTAAAAGAGATTTTACGCTCATAACAGTTTCCTCCCGTTAAAATTTTTATTTTGCAAGAGATGCCGCCGCCGCGCCGATTATGCCTGCGTCGTTTCCGAGCTCGGCTATGCGAACGTCTGTGCGGAGTTTTTTATCCTTTGTATAAACTTCCTTTTCGATAAGCGGAATGAGCGGGCGAAGGAGGTTTTCCTTCTCTCCGGAAACGCCGCCGCCTATGCAGAGCACTTCGGGCTGAAAGACATTGAGAATGTTTGCGATTCCGCAGGCGAGATAGCCGAGGTATTCGTTTACGACCTCGGTTGCCGCCCTATCGCCCTTTCTCATTGCGGCAAACGCCGTCTTGCCGCCGACGCGGTTTACATCGCCCCCGCACATCTCGCGCATAAGAGAATCGGGGCACTGCTCAAACTTCTTTTTCGTTTCGGAGATGAGAGCAGTTGCGGAGCAATAGACTTCAAAGCAGCCGTGTCTGCCGCAGGTGCAGGGTCTGCCGTCCTTTACGATGACAGTATGCCCGATTTCCGCGCCGCCGTGCGCACAGCCTGTCAGCATTTTTCCGCCGATTATGACGCCGCTTCCGACGCCCGTTCCGAGGGTTATCGTTACGGAGGACGACGTTCCCTTTGCCGCTCCTGCGACAGCCTCTCCGTATGCGGCGAGGTTTGCGTCGTTTCCGATTGTTATCTTTGATTTTTCAACTCCCGAATACTTTGAGAAAAGCTCAACGAGCGGGAAATCGAAGAATTTGATATTGTTTGCGTATTCGACATAGCCCGTATCGGGGTTTACCGTGCCGGGGCAGGCAATTCCGACTCCGCCGACTGAAAGGATGTCCGTTCCGACCTCCTCGCAAAGCCTTTTGCAGAGCGCCGCCATATCCTTTATAATCTCCTCTGCCGCCCTGTCTGCAAGGGTCGGGCAGGAGCTCTTTTTTATTATCCTGTAATTTTCATCGACTATACCGACAGCGATGTTCGTTCCTCCAAGGTCCACACCGATAGAATACATATGAAAAATCCTCCGCATTATGTAGCATATTCAATCTATATTTTACAGCCGGCAGAGAGATTTGTCAAGGGAAGGAGGGCGGGGAAATTGCAGTAAGCGACGAAAAATAAGCCAAAATGACGTTTTTTGCGCCGCAACTCTGTTGACAGCCCGCCCGCGCGGTGTTAAAATGGAGAAAAACACTCTTTGCGGAGGAAACCGGAATGGCTGAATATTACAAGGCTTATGACGAAATATATAAAAAGGTAAAGGAGAGCGGAGCGGGCATATGCGGCACTTCGGAAAACGACCCCTTCGTGGCTTCGACGCTTGAAAAATGGGTAAACGAAAACGCTCTCGCGGGGAAGAGCGTGCTTCAATGCGCCTGCGGCGAGGGAAGCGAGGGGATTATTCTTTCGCGGCTCGGCTGTCTTTACTGGGGGACGGACGTCTCCGTTGCGGCTGTGAATATTGCAAGGCACAGGCTTGAAAAATACTCCGGCGCACGGATTTTCTTTATGGATATGGTCAAAAACGGCATAGCGGGAAAATATGACGGCATAGTCGATTGTCGGGGCTTGCAGATGCTTGTCACGGATGACGACAGGCGAAAATACCTCGAAAATATCTATTCTGCCACGAAGGATGGCGCAAGCGCGATATTCATCCGCGAGCTTTGCGATGACAACGCCTTTCCGGGCGAAGTCGGCAGTATTGATGAATGGAAGAGCATTTCGGGGCTCGACTACGAGATGCACGAAGAGCAAACGATCGGCGGAAAACCCATTATGTTGCCGAGGATTCCCGAAAGGAGCAAGAGCCGCGAGGGGTATACAAAGGAGCTTGAAACCGTCGGATTCAAAATTGAGAGCTTTGAGAGGGACGAGGACGGTCTTGCAACATTTGTTGCGAGAAAATGACGCAAGCGCAGAAAGCAATAAAGAAAAACCGGTGCCGATACGGCGCCGGTTTTGTTTTATTCGACAGTTACCGATTTTGCAAGGTTCTTCGGCATATCGACGTCCGTACCCCGGAGGACTGCCGCGTGATAAGCGAGGAGCTGATACGCCGTTACGGCGGAGATTGCCGACGTGATTTCGCTTTTGCACGGCAGAGAGATGATATGGTCTCCGTCGCTCTCCGAATATATCCCCTCGGGCGAAACGAGAACGGTTGCCGCGCCGCGCGCTTTCACCTCTGAAATGTTCGCCTTGATTTTTTCGTAAAGCTCCGGACGGCAGGCGGAAGCAACGACGGGCACTCCGTCGCTTATGAGGGAAAGGGTGCCGTGCTTGAGCTCGCCTGCAGCGTAAGCTTCGCTATGGATATACGAGATTTCCTTCAGCTTGAGCGACCCTTCCTCCGCCGCATAGCGGTCGATACCTCTGCCGATGAAGAACGCGTTTTCGCTTTTTGAGATGACCCTTGCGATTTCCTTTATGTCGTCGCTGCGCTCCGTAAGCGACTGTACCGCCGCCGGCAGCTCAAGAGAAAGAGCGGAGGTCGCTTCCGCCGCTTCCGCCTCGCTTATTCTGCCGAGCCGAAGCGCCGTCCCGACGGCGAGCAGCGTCATAACCGTCGCCTGGACGGTAAACGCTTTTGTGCTTGCAACGGCAATTTCCGGTCCCGCTCTCGTATAGATCACCTCGTCCGCCTCGCGTGCGATCGACGATGCGACTGCATTGACTATACCGACGGTAAATGCGCCCTTTTCCTTTGCAAGTCTGAGCGCCGCAAGGGAGTCCGCCGTCTCGCCTGATTGCGATATGACGATAACCGCGTCCTTCTCTCCGATGATCGGATCTTTATACCGGAATTCCGAGGCGAGCTCCCCCTCGCAGGGGCGCCGCGCGAGCTTTTCGAGCATACATTTGCCGAAAAGCCCTGCGTGCATTGCCGTTCCGCAGGCGACTATGAAAATTTTCTCCGCCCCTGCGAGCCTCGGAATTATGTTCTTTCCGTCGCCGGAAAAATCGGGAAGACCGCTCTTTATCCTGCCGGAGAGGACGTTTTTTATTGCCGTCGGCTCTTCGTTTATCTCTTTCAGCATAAAATGCGGGTAGCCGCCCTTTTCCGCTGCTTCCGTATCCCAGACGGAGACCTTTTTCTCTCTTTCGACGGGGCGCAGGGCGTTGTCGCAGATCAGAACCTTATCCGCCGTGACCTTTGCAATGTCGCCGCTTTCGAGAATCAGATAATTTCTTGTATATTTGAGAATTGCCGTTATGTCGGACGCTATGAAGCTCTCGCCTTCGCCCGTGCCGATTATCAGCGGACTGTCCTTCCTTGCGGCAAAGAGCACATCGGGAAAACCCTCAAAAATTATTGCAAGGGCGAAGGAGCCCCGCATAAGCTGCGCTGCCTTGCCTACCGCCCGCAGAGGGTCGCCCGTTTCCGAAAAGCAACGGTCGATAAGGGCGGCGGAAACCTCGGTATCCGTCTCGGAAGCAAATTTATAGCCGTCGTTTTCAAGCGCAGCTTTTATTTCTGCATAATTTTCGATTATCCCGTTGTGTACTACGGTCACCCTGCCGCTTGTGTGCGGATGAGCGTTAAGGGAAGTCGGCGCGCCGTGAGTTGCCCAGCGGGTATGACCTATGCCGGTGCTTCCGTTTATATTGCGCCTGCCTGCCGCGTCCTCGAGCATTCTGACCTTTCCCGCAGTCTTGACCGTTACCGTTTCCCCATCTGAAACAACAGCCATTCCCGCAGAGTCGTAGCCTCTGTATTCAAGAGAGAAAAGCCCGGAGAGAATCACGTCCCTTGCGTTTCTTTTCCCCGTATAACCGATTATTCCGCACATATATCCTCCTTTGCCGCATTTATCAGCGACGTTATTCTTTCTGCCGCCGTATCCAGAAGAGCCGGCAGGAGCTTTTCGTCGTCGCTTTCCGCTGTCAGCCTTATGCAAGGCTCCGTTCCTGACGGGCGCGCGACGAGCCTTCCGCTTTTGCCGAGCTTTTCTCTGACCTCGGAAAGATAACTCTTTATCTCGCCGCTTGCGAGAAACGCGATCTTCTGCTCCGGAGTTGCCGGGATATTTTTTGAAAGTTGGGGCATTTTCTTTATAACGGAAGCTATCTCCGAGAGCTTTTTGCCCGTTCTTTTTGCAAGCGAAAAAAGCATCACGGCTGTCAGCTCTCCGTCGCCCGTTGGCATAAGGTCTCCGAATATGATATGTCCGGACTGCTCTCCGCCGAAGTTATAATCGCCGAGCCGCATCTCCTCGGAAACATACCTGTCTCCGACCTTCGTCTGGATGAACCTGATGCCGTTTTCCTCGCAGAAGCGGCAGAGCCCGTAATTGCTCATAACCGTGCCGACTATGCCGCCGCGGAGCCTGCCCCCCGCCTTCATATCGAGCGCGAGCGCCGCCATAATTTCGTCCCCGTCTATCGGGACGCCGTTTTCATCGACGCAGATACATCTGTCTGCATCGCCGTCAAACGCCGCGCCGCCGAACAGCTTATTCTTTCTGACGTATTCGGATAGGAAAGAAATATTCGTCGAGCCGCAGCCGGAATTTATATCGCCGTCCGACCCGTCAAAAAGAACGTCGCATTCTGCGCCGAGAGACGAAAATATCTTTCCCGCGGTTCTTCCCGCCGCCCCGCAGGCGCAATCGACGGCTATTCTGAGTCCCGAAAGGGAAGAATCGGAAACTGATACGATATAATCCGTATAGTCCTCCGCCGCGCTTTCGTACATATCGATTTTTCCCGTCCTGCAAGCGACGCTTTGCGACGGTAAGAAGAGCATCGCTTCGATCTTGTCTTCAAGCTCGTCGCAGAGCTTGTGACCGTCCTCTCCGAAAATTTTGATACCGTTGTATTCGGAGGGGTTGTGCGACGCCGTTATCATTATGCCCGCAGACGCTCCGAGCCTTACCGTCAGAAAAGCGACGGCAGGGGTTGGCAGGACGCCGGCATAAATAACGTCGCCGCCCGCAGAGCATATACCGGAGGCGATTGCCGCGGCGAGCATCTGCCCGGAGGGGCGTGTATCACGGGCAAGGAGAACTCTCGGCTTTTCACAGGTGCGGGATAATAGTTCAGTCAGCTTTTCGCCGATGCCCGCCGCAAGCGAGCGTGTCAGCTCTCTCCCTGCAATCCCGCGTATTCCGTCTGTTCCGAACAGTCTTGCCATTATATTCTCCTTTCCGAAATGCAACCGGCAGATTTGTATATCATATTTTCCCCGACGTAGCCTCTCAGGCAGGAGAGGGGATAGATTATGCTGTTTTTGCCTATTATGCTGCCCGGGCAGATAACGCTTCCGCAACCGATCTCCGCTCCGTCTCCGATTGCCGCACCGAACTTTCTTTTGCCTGTTTCGAGTTTTTCTCCCTCGCAGGTTACCGTCACGTTCGTTTTGTCCAGCTTAAGATTGGATATGACGGCACCCGCTCCGAGATGAGCTCCCCTGCCGATGATACTGTCGCCGGCATAATTGAAATGCGGCAGGCAAGCACGGCTCATAATTATACTGTTTTTGACCTCGGAGGAATTGCCGATGACGGCTCCTTCGCCGATATAAGCCGAGTCCCTTATATAGGCGCAATGGCGTATTTCCGCATCCTTTTCTATGATGCAGGGGGCGGCTATCTCCGCGCTCTGCGCAACCCTTGCCGAGCGATGTATCCATATGCTTTCGGAGGGGTGAAGATAATCATCGGAGAGTGTTTTGCCGATTGAAACAATAATGCTTCCGATGTCCGCAATAGCCTCCCAGGCATATTCGTATGCGGAGAGTTGCGGCAGGGGAAGATCGAAAAGCGAGCTTATTTTTATGCTGTTCATCCTGTTTACCTTTCTTTGCTTCGGCGTTTGTTTATAGTGTGCCGACAAGGCATATTTCTCACCGAGCCTATTGAAAAGACTCATTTTTATCATATGCCGGAAACCAAACCGTTGTGTCAAAGCCGATGATTTATTATTGCCGGAAACAGCTTCGGAAAAAACAAAAAACGCCCCGGAGGACGCTTTGAAAATTATAAAAAAACGGGCCCACTGCTTTGCGCGGCTGCATACGAGGGAAAAATAAAATCCCCGCGCAAAATGCACGGGGATTTTGGTGGGAGCGGGTGGATTCGGACCACCGAAGTCACTGACAACAGATTTACAGTCTGCCCCCTTTGGCCACTCGGGAACGCTCCCAATTATAAAGCCTCGCACACAGAGTGCACAAGGCTTTTTTGGAGCTGGTGATCGGAGTCGAACCAACAACCTGCTGATTACAAATCAGCTGCTCTGCCATTGAGCCACACCAGCAATTTCGCAGACGCTTTCCGCGTCGGCGAGAAGAATTATATCATAACGAAAACCGCTTGTCAATAGCTTTCCGATAAATTTTTCTTCAAAGCGAGAAAAAATTATCGGATTTTTGCGTAGAGGGTGATGTCTCCCTCGATAGGCGCGGCTTCGGACGAAAGCGGCGAGAAAACAGACGTCATTTCGGGGTCTGTATACAGGGTTATCCCGCGCTCTCCGGTGCTGATGCCGAGGTAGCAGCCCTTTTGCGCCGTAAACACTGATTTTGTCTCGTTTTCCGTGCCCGCGTTGAAGACGAGGGTTACGCTTGCCGTATCCGGGGAGGGAAGAGCGGGCGCTTGCGGTTCTTCGGAATAAGAAAAATCTCTTTTGAGAAACGGTTTTTCTGTCCCGTCCGATTTTCTGAAAGTATAAGTTACGCTATCCGTTATATGATTGTCGTGGATGATATAAGTCGCAATGACCTTGTCTCCGACGGAGAGCCCGACGGAAGAATATTTTGCGGCGACGGCGATCGTCGTATCCGCAATATACGCAACCTCCGTTTTGCCCTCGGATTTTTTCGAATAAAGCTGGCGGAAGGAAAGACCGTCAAAATCGTTTTCGCTCGTCAGATAACCTTCAATGTATTCTCTGTATGTCTGCGACATCAATATGACCGAGTACGTTCTTCCGTCTTTTTCCGCAAACACTCTGCCGTCGCAGGCGTTGAGCGAATAGCTGCCGTCGCTCTGAATAACGTTGTATTCGTATTCCTCTTCCGGCGAGGGATAAATACAGACGGAGTACGAATAGCGTTCATCTCCGTTTTCACCGTAATATGTCAAAACCTCGGAAAACGACTTTCGGCTGCCGCCTGCAAATACCGTCTCCGGCGAAAGATTTCTTCTGATTTCATTATATGATACCGACGCTCCCTTTCCGCAGGACACGAGCAGAAGAGATATCGCCGCAATTATAACCGATAACGCTTTTTTCATTTTTCCTCCGTAAAATCAAAGACTTTTTCAGGTCAAAGCCTTCCGATAACATTTTATCTCCGGAATCCGGATTTGTCAAGGATTATGCCCGAATGTTCATTCTTTAGTCTTGAAGTCCGGCTTCTTTTCTGCTATAATGATAAAAAAATACGCAAAAGAGGTAACAAAATGAGAAAAATAAAAATTATTGCCGCGGTTCTTGCGCTTATGATGCTGGCGCTGGCTTTTTCCGCCTGCGGGGGCGGTAGCGAGAAAAAGGCTGTTATGACGATTGAAGGCTACGGAGACGTAACGATTCTCCTCGATTACAAAAATGCCCCCATAACTGCGGCTCATTTCGAGAAGCTCGCAAAAGAAGGCTCTTACGACAATACGGATTTCATCAGAATGCAGGCGGGCTTTGTCCTTCAGGGCGGAGCAAATTCAAAATCCACAGAGACGATAAAGGGAGAGTTCAAATCAAACGGCGTCAAAAACAATCTCAAACACAAGAAGGGCGTTGTTTCGATGGCGCGCTCAAGCGATCCGGATTCCGCTTCAACACAGTTCTTTTTCGTCCTTTCGGATTCGGCGCAGTCGTCTCTTGACGGAAATTATGCCGCTTTCGGAACGATAATCGAAGGTTGGGACGTTGTTGAAAAGATCTGCTCGGATATAAACAAAAACGGCGGCTTCACAGAAGATTACTACGGAGTTTATATGGGCTTTTTGAAAGAGGAAAACTATATCAAGATAGAAACGGTCAAAATAATCGACTGAAAAAACAGATAATTTTGGGTAAAACAGAAAAAAGTAACAGAAAAATCCAAATTTTTCTCTCAAAAGTCAGAATATTGACGAAATATTCTGATTTGTAAAAAAATATGTTGACTTTCTTATCATAATATGGTAAATTATAAGTACACTGTGAAAGGAGTGTAAATGCATATGAAGTCTACGGGCGTAGTAAGAAAAATCGATGAGCTCGGAAGATTTGTTCTTCCCATCGAGCTCAGAAAGAACCTCAGAATTAACAATCGTGATTCTGTTGAGATCTTCGTTGAAGACGACAAGATCATACTCAAAAAGTATGAGCCTTCTTGCGTTTTCTGCGGCAATGCGGACGGCGTTGAAAGCCTTAACGGCAAGCTGATCTGCAAGAACTGCATACAGAAGATTAAGGACAGGTATTGATATTTTGATTCGGGGGGTCTTTTGGCGGCGCGGCTTACTGGCTGCGCCGTCAAAAGAATGGGAAAATCATCGGGAAACCGATGATTTTTTTCATTTTGTCCCATTTTTCCGCACTTTATAAGCAAAATTCAAAAAAATCCGAATTTTTTCGATTTGCCTATTGACAAGCCGTTTCCGAAGTGATATGATAGGAGCAATTTTTTAATAAAGGAGGCTGTCTATGAGCAGAACCACATTGCCGCAGGGATACAAATCCATTCTCGGCATTTATCAAACGCAAACCGCTATCGGTATGATCCACAGTATTTTTGAAGAAAAGTTGGGCAGTGCGCTCAATTTACGCAGAGTATCCGCTCCGCTGTTCGTAGAGCCTCAGTCGGGACTCAACGATGATTTGAACGGTGTTGAGCGCCCCGTGACCTTTGATATAAAGGAAACCGGAACGGAAGCCGCCGTTGTTCATTCGCTCGCAAAATGGAAGCGTATGGCGCTTTACAACTACGGGTTTTCCGCCGGAGAGGGAATATTTACGGATATGAACGCCATCCGTCGCGACGAGGAAATGGACAATCTCCATTCGATATACGTTGACCAATGGGACTGGGAAAAGGTTATTGAAAAGTCCGACAGGACGACGGATTACTTAAAGGCTACCGTCCGCAAAATCGTCGGAGCGATATGCGATACGCAGGACGAGCTTTGCCGCGCTTTCCCGGCTCTTCCGCACAGCCTTTCGAGAGACGTTTCGTTTGTAACGACGCAGGAGCTTGAAGATATGTATCCCTCTCTTACCCCGAAGCAGCGCGAGAACGCCTATGTAAAGGATCATCGCACGACGTTCATAATGCAGATTGGCGAAAAGCTGAAATCCGGTATAAAGCACGACGGCAGGGCACCGGACTATGACGATTGGTCCCTCAACGGCGACATTATGTTCTATGATGACACTCTCGGTTGCGCATTTGAAGTATCGTCTATGGGCATAAGAGTCAGCCCCGAATCGCTTGACAGCCAGCTTGCGGAGGCAGATGCAGACGCAAGACGCGCTCTGCCGTTCCATAAGATGCTTCTTGAAGGCAAGCTGCCTTATACGATCGGCGGAGGAATCGGACAGTCGCGCCTTTCGATGCTTCTTCTCGGAAAAGCACATATCGGCGAGGTTCAATGCTCCGTTTGGGACGATGAGACAAAAGCCGAGTGCGCAAAGGCGGGCATAAAGCTGCTCTGATGAAATAATCAAGCGGATGACAGAGCAATTTGTTTTATACAATTATATAATACAAAAACAACACGGCTGAAAGCGGAACGCTTTCAGCCGTGATTTTTATTTTATTTGAATTTCTGCCCAATGGATTTTTATATTTTCATCGGGCGAGGAAAATTCCGCCTCCGTAACGATCGGCAGAGCCTGCGGGAGATCAATTTCATAAGCAAAGTACCGCATATCGCCGTAAGCAAGCTCCGGCGGAGGAACCTCCCCCGCAAAAGCGCATCGCTTCGCATTTGCGTAAACGGTTATTTTGTCGCCTGTAAGCTCGGGTTTACATTCCGTGCCGATTATCAGCCGTGCGATTTTTTCGCCCGGGACAGTTCCCGTCGGTATTCTGAGAGCCGAAAAGCCGGAGCCGACCGTAATCGGCAGGGGGCGTCTTGACGGAAGACCGACAGCGGAAGTATCGCTGTAAGTGACGATATGACGGCGGGGAGAAGCGGACTGCTTTTCCGCATCGCCTATCGTGCAGAGAAATTTTCTGTAATTACTTTTTTCGAAAAGCGGCTTTGATTCTGCGTCGACCTGATCGATGATGTCCATAAAATTGAAAAGATAAATGTCATCTGCACCCATAGCCGTATATGCGCAAGCCATTCCGAGCGAGCTCTCCGCCGTGCCGAAGAGATATTTTCTGCCCCTGCGGTTGTATGCGTCGAGAAGCACGTCGAGCCCTGCCGCAAGGCGGATTTTTTTGCCGCGGAGAAGCCTTTTCCAAAAGTCTATCGGCATATCGGAATCCGCCGACGACCAGCGGGGAGAGACGGTTATCAGATCGAAATATCCGCGATTTACCCATTCGACGGCGTCAAAGCCGAGCCGAAGCGCCTTCTCCGGCGAATCCGGCAGACGGATTCCGATGCTTATCCTGTGTCCCCGCGCTTCTTCAAAGCGGCGGACAAGAGCGACGGCTTTTTCTATAAAATCCGTCATTATTTCAATCCCCGCATACTCCCTGCCGACGCCGAAGCAATATATTTCCCGCATAAAATCGAGTTCTATTCCGTCAGCGTCAAACGCTTCGAGCGCCTCTGATATGACGGAGAGATAATATTCCCGAACCGCGGGGAAGGTATAATCGAGGGCGTATTCGTAATAGCCCGAAGGGGTGCGGTAGCCTGCGCGTAGATATTCCGGATGCGACCTTGAAAAGCCGCTCGGCAAAAATGCGTCCTCGTCGCCCGCGTTATGAATGTCGTTCATACGGACGGAAATCCAGGGCTTTATGCCGTTTTTCCGCAGACGGTCTATCCATATGCTGTGGATGTCAAGCCCCTTATCAAGCGTTTCGCAAAGGAGGCGTGTGCTCTTTATGATGGGGTCGTTTTCCCGTCCGGAGAGCTTGCCCGCTTTTTCCCAAGTCCTGTATTTATCGCATACTGACTCGATTGTTTTTGTTCTGAAATGCGGCAGGCTTGCGTTTACGCAGATCAGAAAATCCGTTATGTTTGTGCCGGCGTAGCCGTCGATAAAGTCCGTAAGCTCCTTTTCGGAAAGCTCGGTTACCCCTGCCTGCGCTCTTGTATATACGAAATGATTCGGGTCTTCACTGAATATCAAGCCCATAAATTTTCCTTTCGTTCTACGACGCTCCCGCGCCCGTTATTTTTTCTATCCGACGGCGTGTTCCCTCGTTTTCGGGAAGGACGAGATACGGGTCGGTTTTTCTTGTTTCCTCCGCCGCCGCAAAGGCGTCGTGCAAAAGTTTGCTATCGCCGAGGGAGCCGAATTTCATCTCAACCCCGCCGGACTGACGTATCCTGCCGCCCGCCTGCGCGATAAAGTCGCCGGGACCTCTCAGCTCAAGATCCTTTTCGGCGATTTTGTAGCCGTCCTGCGTTGAACACATAACATTCAGCCTTGCGCGGGATTTTTCGCTCTTTGAATCCGAAACGAGTATGCAATACGATTTTCTATTGCCCCTGCCGACTCTTCCGCGGAGCTGATGCAGCTGAGAAAGCCCAAAGAACTCCGCATTTTCGACTATCATAAGCGAGGCGTTCGGAACGTTGACTCCGACCTCGATGACCGTTGTCGAAACGAGAATATCGATTTTTCCCGCCGCAAATTCAGCCATCGTTTTTTCCTTCTGCGCGCTTTTCATCTTTCCGTGAATAAATGCGACGCGCAGATCGGGGAATTCAACCTCGGAGAGGTGCTTTGCATAATCGACGGCGGTCTTCAGCCTGATGACATCCCGCTCGCCGTCAAGCGGCATAATGTCCGCAAGGGAGAGCTTTTCGCCGCCCTCGCCCGTAAACGTTTCCTGCTCCTCGACAGCGGGGCAAACGATATATACCTGCCCGCCTTCGGTTACGGTTTTCCGGATGAAGCCGCTCAGGCGCTCTCTGTAACTCTCATCGACGGCAAACGTGCCGATCTTCTGTCTGCCCGGCGGCAGCTCATCGACGGCGGAAATATCCAGCCCGCCGAAAAGCACGAGGGCGAGAGTCCTCGGTATGGGCGTTGCGCTCATCGTAAGAATGTGGCAGTCGCCGCTCTTTTTCGCAAGACGTTCCCTCTGTCCCGCGCCGAAGCGGTGCTGCTCGTCCGTTATGACGACGCCCGGGTTTTCGAATATGACGGTATCCTCTATCAGCGCGTGCGTGCCGATGAGAAAATCGATTTTTCCGGCGGCAAGCTCTGCCGTTATTCTCTTTTTCTCCGCCGCGGGCGTCGCACCGATAAGCAGGCGACAATTGTAGCCCAGCTTTTCAAAAAGCGGAGCGAGATCGAGATAATGCTGGCGGGCAAGAATTTCCGTCGGCGCCATAAGCGCAGCCTGCGTGTGATTTTGCAGAGCCACATATGCCGCATATGCCGCGCAGACTGTCTTTCCCGAGCCGACGTCGCCCGAAACTAGCCTGTTCATTTGCATTCCGCCCGTCATATCGCTTTCGATTTCATCGATCGTGCGCTTTTGCGCACCCGTAAGCTCAAATGGCAGAGCGGCGAGGAATTTATTTCTGTCCGCAGGGAGAAACTTCTTTCCGCTGCACGATTTTTCGCTTTTTCCCGCCATTGAGAGCATAAGCGCAAAAAGATACATTTCTTCAAAGGCGAGCCGCTTTTTCGCTCTTTCAATCGCCTCAAAATCAACCGGGCAATGAATCTGGCAGAACGCATATTTTATATCGCAGAGCCCGTGCTTTTTCCGCAGCTCATAAGGCAGACTTTCGCAGAGACAGTCCGGAGAGGAGGAGTCGAACACGGCGTCAAGCGCGGAGCGGACGTATGATGACATCAGCTTTTGCGATATGCCCTCTGTCAGCGGATAGACGGGGACGAACGGCCGCAGCGGAACGCTTCCGCGCACGACCTCGACGGCGGGAGACGACATCGAAACGGTGTTTCCCCTGCGCTCGATCTTGCCGTAAAACCTGGCCTCCGTGCCTGTTTTCAGCATATCGCTTATATACGGCTGATTGAAGAAGGTTATGTTGCATCTGCCGGTCTCGTCGCACCCGAGAACCTTTGTTATTGTCATCGAGCGGCGTATCATCGCGCTTTTCGGCGGAACGGCGACTGTCAGCATAAGGGAGCAGACCTCGCCGTCGCAGGCTTCCTTTACGGTTTTGACGTTGCCACGCATTTCATATCCCCTCGGGAAATGAAAGACGAGGTCAAGCGCTGTGAAAATTCCCATTCTCGCAAGCGCCTCCGCGCGCTTCTCGCCGACCCCGTATAGATTCCGGACGGGAGTGTTTATTCCGAGCAAAAGAGAATTATTTCGCAAAATGCCGCTCTCCTTTCATATTTTTACGAAAAAATTATATCATACGGGCGATTTTTAGTCAATAACGGTCAATAAAATATTGAAAAATAAAGAAAGATATGATAAAATACTTTATTATAACAACGTTGAGGAGAAAATCCTATGGAAAACAAGGTTACCCCAAGAATTCTTCAGGGCTTTGTCGAGCTGCTTCCCGCAGACCAGCTCGCCTTTGAGGATATGAAGGGCAAAATAGAAAATGTTTATAAAAGATTCGGTTTCGTCCCGCTCGATACGCCGACCCTCGAATATTCCGAGGTGCTTCTGGCAAAGGCGGGGGGCGAAACGGAAAAGCAGATATACCGCTTCACTCACCACGATACGGACGTTTCGCTACGGTTTGATCTGACCGTTCCCCTTGCAAGGTACGTAGCGCAGCACTTCCCCGATCTTTCCTTCCCCTTCAAGAGATACCAAATTTCAAAGTCTTTCAGAGGAGAGAGACCGCAGAAGGGCAGATACAGAGAGTTCTATCAATGCGACATTGACGTTATCGGCTCGGACAGCCTTGACCTTTGCTACGATGCGGAGATGACCGCCGCAATCAATACCGTTTTTACGGAGTTTGACATCGGCGATTTCGTCATCCGTATAAACAACCGCAAAATTCTGACGGGCTTTTTCGGTTCGCTCGGGCTCGGAGACATAACGGCTGACGTTATGCGCACGATTGATAAAATGCCGAAGATCGGCGCGGAAAAGACGCAGGAGGAGCTGACGAAGCTCGGCGTCGGCGCGGAGGCGCTCGCAAGAATAAACGAATTCACCTCTATCAAAGGCACAAACGCCGAAAAAATCGCCGCTCTCCGCTCGCTCTGCACGGACGAGACGTTTGTTCTCGGAACGGACGAGCTTGAAAGCGTCATAAAAACGGCGTATGCGCTCGGCGTTCCTGAAAAGAATCTTGAAATCGATCTTTCGATCGTCCGCGGGCTTGATTACTACACAGGCACCGTTTACGAAACGTTTATCGTCGGACACGAGGATTTCGGATCCGTCTGTTCCGGCGGCAGATATGACGATCTCGCAGGCTTCTATACGGACAAAAAGCTCCCCGGAGTCGGCGCTTCGATCGGTCTTTCGAGACTTTTCGCCCAGCTGCGCGATAACGGTATCGTTTCGGCAACAAAGCGCACGACGGCAGAGGTGCTCATTCTTCCGACGGGAAGTGACCGCTTCGCCTTTACGGCAAAAGTTGCGGACGAGCTCCGCGGAGCGGGAATCGCAACGGACGTTTACTGGTCTGACCGTTCGCTCAAAGCAAAGTTCAAATATGCGGACAGGGCGGGAGTCAGATTTGTTGCCGTCATAGGCGAAAGCGAAGAGGCGGAGGGGAAAATGTCGCTCCGCAGAATGGACGGAGGCGAGCAGGTCTCCGTAACAGCCGAAGAGGCGATTGAAATAATCAGAAAATAACCTCACCGAAAGGACAAAATACAATGGCAGAATTATTACAGAAACAGGACAGACGAACAAAATACTGCGGAGAGTTCACAAAGGACGATATCGGCAAGAGAGTCTGCGCTCTCGGCTGGGTTGCGAGAGTACGCGACCTCGGTTCGCTTATCTTCATCGACCTGCGCGACAGAACGGGAATCATCCAGCTCGCCTTTGACGGAGATACGGACAAAGCCGTATTCGATAAGGCTTTCAAGACCCGCTCCGAGTTTGTCGTCACGGCGCACGGCGTAGTCCGCGCAAGAGGAGAAAGCGCAATAAACAAACATATGCCGACGGGCGAAATCGAAATCGCCGTCGACGATTACCGCATTCTCTCCGCCGCACAGACAACCCCCTTTGAAATTCTTGACGAATCAAACGTGCGCGACGAGCTCGCCCTCAAATACAGATACCTTGACCTCCGTCGCACACCGCTTCAGAGAAACATTATGATGCGCCACGAGATTGCTCTCGCCGCACGCGAATATTTCTATAAAAACGGCTTTATCGAGATCGAAACGCCGATGATGATAAAGCCTACGCCCGAGGGCGCCCGCGACTACGTTGTCCCCTCCAGAATTCATCACGGCCATTTCTATGCGCTCCCCCAGAGCCCGCAGATATATAAACAGCTGCTTATGCTCTCCGGCTTTGACCGCTATATCCAGCTCGCACGTTGCTTCCGCGACGAAGACCTCCGTGCAGACCGCCAGCCGGAGTTTACTCAGATAGACCTTGAAATGTCCTTTGTCGATCAGTCGGACATTATGGATATGATTGAAGGCTTCATCGTTTATCTTTTCAAGAAGGTGCTTGATAAAGACATCGAAACGCCTATGGTTCGCCTGACGTATAATGAGGCGATGACCCGCTTCGGCTCTGACAAGCCCGACACGCGCTACGGTATGGAAATCCGCGATATTTCGGGGCTCGTCGGAAACAGCGGCTTCGGAGTGTTCTCCTCTGCCGTACAGGGCGGAGGCTCGGTACGCGCGATAGTTGCCGAAAACGGCGCAGAGACGCTCTCCAGAAAAGAAATCGATAAGCTCACAGAGCACGCAAAGGGCATCGGCGCAAAGGGACTTGCTTATATCCGTTGGGTTGACGAGGCGCCGTCCTGCTCGTTTGCAAAGTTTATGGCAGAGGGCGAGCTTGAAAGCATAACCGCTGCTCTCGGTATGAAAAAAGGCGACGTTGCGCTCATAGTTGCGGATAAGGACAAGGTTACCCTTCCGACGCTCGGCGCACTCCGCACGATAGTTGCAAAGAAGCTCGGCATAATTCCCGAAGGCAAATTCAACTTCCTCTGGATTACGGAATTCCCGTTCTTTGAATGGGACGAGGAAAGCGGCACCTGGCTTGCTATGCACCACCCCTTCACAATGCCTCTCGACGAATGCCTGCCTTATATAGACAGCGACCCTGCCTCTGTCAGAGCCAAGGCATATGACCTTGTTCTCAACGGCACGGAGTTGCTCTCCGGCTCGATCAGAATAACCGATTTCGAGCTCCAGCAGAAGATGTTCAAGTCTCTCGGACTTACGCCCGAGGAAATCGAAACGAAGTTCGGCTTCCTCGTCGATGCTTACCGTTACGGCGCTCCTCCGCACGGCGGCGCAGGTATAGGCCTTGACCGTCTTTCAATGATTATGTGCGGGGCGGACAGCCTGCGTGATGTCATCGCCTTCCCGAAGGTTCAGAATGCGTCGGAGCCGATGTCCGGTGCGCCGGCACCCGCAGAGCAGAAAGCTCTCGACGAGCTTGCCCTTGCGCTGACGGACAAAGAATAATCCGCAATGGAAACAAAGCTTTTTGAAAAAAAGGACGAGGAGTTTGTCTGTCAGAACTGCGGGCTGCACGTTCAGCCCCTCGGCTATTCCTGCAGAAATCATTGCCCGCGCTGTCTCTGTTCGCTTCATCTCGATAATAATCCCGGCGACCGCGCAAGCGGTTGCGGAGGGCTTATGATTCCGATCTCCGCCGAGCCCGACCCGAAAAAGGGCTATATCATCACCCATAAATGCACAAAGTGCGGGGCGATAAAACGCAATAAGGCGGCAACGGAAGCCAAAGTTCAGCCGGACGATATTTCGCTTATAATCAAATTGACCGTCGCAAAATGATAAAAAACGCGCCCTTTGGGGCGCGTTTTTTGATGAAATAGGGAAGAGGGAATGAAGAAATCGTTATGTGAGCGCAAATAACGCAGGGGGAGGGATATGCCGGATTGCGGAGCAAGCCAGGCAGGCGTCGCGACGAGAAAGGTGGGGTGGCATTTTCGCAAAAAAATGACGGAAGGAGCGCATTTCGCAAGATTTTCTCCTTCCACCGCTGAAGCGGTCCCCCTCCCTCAAAGAGGGAGGCTAAAACGGATTGAGCAAACAAATAACCAAAGCTTCTTTTGCCCAGCAGATCGATAAAGCCAGATGTTCGGGAGGGGAAACCCGTCCCCTACGATGAAGCACCCATATATGAAGGCAACAAAATATCTGCGCAAACCAATAATCGAAGCTTCTTTTGCCTACTTTTCTTCTCGAAGAAAAGTAGGTCAGCCGATCATAGGTTCGCTTCTGCCGGTCATTGAATAGGGAGCCGCGCCCTTGACGGAAATGCTCTTTCTGAGCCTTATATCCTGAGACGAAGCGCCGACGAGAAGGTCAAATCTGCCGTCTTCAACTACCCATTCTCCGAGGGAGACGTTGTAATGCGCAAGGGACGAGAGCGGCAAAACAAAGCGCACATCCGCCGTTTCACCTTTTTTGATGAATATCTTGTCAAAATATTTCAGTTCCTTTTCGGGGACGGAGAGCGTGCAGAACGGATCGGAAACATAGAGCCCGAAAACCTCGGCTCCGTCAAAATCGCCCGTGTTTTCGATTGTGAACGATACCGATATTCCGTCGTCTGCGACTTCCGCCGAGAAAGCGTCATAGGCAAAGGTCGTATACGAGAGACCGTGCCCGAACGGGAACTGAATTTCATCGGGGTGGCGGTCGTAATAGCGATAGCCGACGGCGAGCTTTTCATTGTATTCCGCGCAGTAACCGTTGCCGGGGTAACCGAGGTCGGTGCGCATAGCCTTCGGGAACGTTTCGGCGAGCCTGCCGGAGGGGTTGACTGCGCCGCAGAGGACATCTGCAATCGCGCTGCCTTCGGCTTCTCCGCCGAGACCGGAATATACTATCGCAGCCGACTTTTCCTTGCAGTATTCGTCAAGAGTTATCGCTCCGCCGGATTGCAAAACGATTATGACGTTGCGGTTGACCTTGCACGCGCCCTCGATGAACATCTCAAAATTCGGATTCATAAGCAGGCTACGCCTGTCGAAGTTTTCCGTGTCCTCGGATTCCATCGCTCCCGCAAAGATAACAACTGCATCCGCCTTTGCAACGTTGCGCCTGAAATCCCATATGCCCGGCCAGAGCATAACGGGGGAGAATTCGCCTTTTTTATACGCTTGTATATATTCGATTTCGCAATCAGGGAGACGCTTTTTCAGCTCTTCGAGCGGACTTTCAACGTAGCTTTCCGCCTGATAGACCTCTGCGCTGCCCTGTCCCTGAACGAGGGGCGATACGGCATATTCGCCGACAACGCATATTTTTTTGTATTTCTCGTTTGTAAGCGGGAGAGCGTTGTTTTCGTTTTTCAGGAGTACCGTGCCCGCTGCCGCAACCTCTCTTGCAACCTCGTGCAGAGCGGCTCTGTTGTAGGCTTCGGTTTCCTTCGGCACCGGCAAAGCGGCGAGACGGAGCACCCTTTCGACGGCGCCGTCAAGTGCGGCTTCCGTAAGCGTGCCGTCCGAAAGGCCTTTTTTGATTTCGCCGACAATGTTTCCGTTCGGCGGCATCTGGAGGTCAAGCCCTGCCATAACGGCCCGGCAGATATTGTGTACCGCGCCCCAGTCGGAAACGACAAAGCCCTCAAAGCCCCATTCGTCCTTGAGAATTTTGCGGAGGAGCTGACTGTGCTCCGAGCACCAGACGGAATTTACCTTGTTATAGGCGCACATTATCGAATCCGGCTGCGCCTTTCTGACTGCTATTTCAAACCCGCGCAGGTATATCTCCCGCATTGTTCTTTCGTCAATCTCAACGCTTGTATCAAGACGGTGCTTTTCCTGATTGTTGAGCGCATAGTGCTTCGGGCAGGCGCAGACGCCTTTCTCTTTGAGACCGAGAATAAATTCCGAGGCGAGCTCGCCAGTAATGACCGGATCCTCCGAATAATATTCGAAATTTCTGCCGCAAAGGGCGTTTCTTTTTATATTCATACCGGGACCGAGAAGCATTGAGACTCCGTGATGAGCACACTCCGCACCCATAGCCTCGCCAAGTCTTCTCGATGCTTTTTTGTCCCAGGAGGAGCCGACGCAGCTGACGGAGGGGAACATAACGCAGTTGTCTTCTTTTTCCGCGCGTACGCCTGCCGTCCCGTCCGCCATTTTGCGTGCTTCTATGCCGAGACGGGGAATTTCAGCCGTCGTCATTGAGGTTGCGCCTGTCAGGAGGATGGCTTTTTCTTCTGTTGTGAGTTCCGAAACTATCTTTTTTATATCCATAAATATCAGCTCCGCAGTTGATTTTTTATTATTCTATCATATGGATGCGGGATATTCAAGCAATAAAATAAAAAACTGCGTTGACGGCGGGGAAAATATGTGGTATACTTGAAAAAATAAAATAAAAATTGCGGCAGGGAGGCGGTTTGGTTTGAAAAAAATGCTTATTATCGGCATAGCGGGCGGGTCCGGAAGCGGAAAGAGCACCGTTGCAAAGCTCATTGAGGAGAGATTCAAGGGCGATGTGACGCTTATCCGTCACGACGACTATTACAAAGCCCAGCACGACAAAACCTATGAAGAAAGAACAAAGCAGAATTATGACTGCCCGGACGCCTTTGATACCGAGCTTATGTCTGCACATATTGCGGCGCTGAAAAAAGGAGAGGCTGTCGATTGCCCTGTTTACGATTATATGATACACGACAGAAGCGATGAAACCCGCCGCATCGAGCCGACATCGGTTCTTGTTATAGACGGAATTCTCATCCTTGCGGAGCCGAGCCTGCGCGAGCTTATGGACATCAAAATATACATTGATACAGACGCCGATATAAGGATTCTCCGCAGAATCGTGCGCGACGTAAACGAGAGAAAGAGAACGCTTGAATCCGTCATCGGGCAGTATATGGCGACGGTCAAGCCGATGCACGAAGCGTTCGTCGAGCCGAGCAAAAAATACGCCGATATAATCGTTCCGGAGGGCGGACATAACAGGGTTGCAATGGAAATGATATACAACCGTATAAAACAACACCTAATCTGAAAAAACAAGGCGGGAGCTGAATTTCGGCTCCCGCTGTTTTATTTTGATACGCTTTCTTCGGCGACGCTTTTTATAATTTCTATGCCACGGAGAAGCAGATTTTCCGGAATGTTCAGCGCGGGAAGAAGCCGCAAGCAGCCCTTTGCCAGAGTTAAAAGCACGCCCCTTTCGGCGCATTTTTTTGCAATTTCATACGACGGTCGCTCCGTCTCAATGCCAATCATCAGTCCCTCTCCGCGGACTTTTTTTATGCCTTTTGCACCCCTGAATGCACTGAAAACAAGAGCCGACTTGCGTCTGACCTCGGAGAAAACATCGTCTGTGAGTCGACGGATCACGGTCTCCGCTCCCGCACAGGCGCAGGCGTTGCCGCCGAAGGTCGAGCCGTGGTCGCCTTCTCCGAGAACATCGGCGGTTTTTCCGAAAAAGAGCGTCGCACCGAGAGGAAGCCCGCCGCCGAGCCCTTTTGCAAGGGTGACTATATCCGGGGCGAGCCCGTAGTTTTCATAGGCAAAAAGCCGCCCGCAGCGCCCGAGACCGCATTGGATTTCGTCGCAAATGAGGAGAATATCATTTTCTTTTGTAACCTTTTTCACAGCTTGTGCAAAGGATTCCGGCAGGGGAAGAACCCCGCCCTCGCCTCTGACGCATTCGAGCATTATGGCGCAGACTTTTCCCGTTTCGCAAAGGCGGAGAAGCTCGTCGGGACGGTCGGGATCGACGTACTCAAAGCCGGGGGTCAGAGGGGTAAAGTCTATATGAAATCCCGCTTGCCCCGTTGCGGAGAGCATCGAGATCGTTCTCCCGTGAAAACTGCCTTGCAGAGTTATGACTGTGTGCCGATCGCCAGCATATTTTTGCGCCGAATACTTTCTTGCGGCTTTTACGGCGCACTCGTTTGCCTCTGCGCCGGAGTTGGAGAAGAAAACTCTTTCGGCGCCGCCCTTCCCGCAGAGAAGCTCCGCAAGCGATATTTGCGGCGCGGATATATACGAATTTGAAATATGCGGGATTTTGCCGGCTTGCTCTGCGACTGCGGAGATCCAGAGATTATCCGATGCTCCGAAAATATTGACGCCCGTCTGCGAGCCGAGGTCGATATACATTTTTCCGCCGGCGTCATAGACAAGGCTGCCTTTGCCGGACGCAATTTCGATCGGGAATTTTTTATATGTTTTTGCCAGATGGCTTTCGTATTTATGCAATTTTTGTGCCTCCGGGTAATAAAAATACACTTGTATAATATTCGTTTGGACGCAAATTGTTACTTTTTTGTTATGGAAAAAACTTTTTTTCGCGAAAATTTGACAAAATGCGACTTGTATTGTATAATATAATCTGTTGAATATGAAAGGACTGCCATAGAAAGATGAAATCAAGAATAATTTTCATAGTTATCTCGGTTATTTCGGCGGCGATATTCGGGGTGACTTTTATCGACGGTGCGGGCGACTGGTGGATTCCTCCGGCGGCGTTCTGCGGAACGTATCTTGCCCTCTGCATACTGTTCTGGGCTGTGATAATGATATCCTGCCTGTTTATAAAGCCGAACAAAATTTATGACCGCCCCTCAAAATTTTATGAGAAGATGTTCGCCATAATTTATGACGGCGTCATAAGACTTTTCAGAATTCATCTGCACGTGGCGGGCAAGGAAAAGTTGCCGAAAGGATATTATCTGCTCGTCTCAAATCATCGCTCCAATTTTGACAATATGGTCGAATGCGCGGCGGCGGGAGGACGGAACATAGCGTACATATCAAAGCCTTCAAACTTTAAGATACCGATAGCGAGACGTTTTATGCGCCGTTGTTGCTATCTTGAAATTGACAGAGAAAACCCGAAAAACGCTTTTGCGACAGTCGGCAGAGCCGTTGATTTTATAAAAAACGGGGTTTGTCCCGTCGGGCTTTTCCCGGAAGGGCACAGAACTCATCAGATACAAATGGACGAGTTCAAACACGGGTGCTACCTGATAGCCGAAAAATCGGATTGCCCGATCGTCGTTTGCGCCGTGCGCGGGACGGAAAAGATACATAAGAACTTTCTTTACCGTCACACGGACGTATACGTCGATTTTCTTTCCGTAATCCCGAAAGAACAGATACACGGCAGGCGCGCGATAGAGGTCTGCGCCGAAACAAAGAAAATAATTTCAGACTTTCTTAATGAAAAAGGAGAAACTCAAAATGATACGAGTACTTTACAACCCGCTGGCAAATAACAAAAACGGCAAAGCAGAGGCTGAAAAGCTGAAAGAAACCTATGGAGACGGAATATCGTTTGAGGATGTTACAAAAATCTCCGATATTCCGGCGTATCTTGACGCTTCGGGCGATGATACAATCGTCCTTGCGGGCGGCGACGGCACAATAAACCGCTTCGCGTGCGACGTTTACGGCAAGCTCCCCGAAAAGAAAATTCTTTATTATCCCGCAGGCTCCGGCAACGATTTTTATAACGACGTCAAGGATTCCGCAGAGAGGGAGAACGGACTCGTTATTCTCAATCCTTACATAACGGACCTGCCGACGGTTACTGTCGGAGACAGGACGCAGCCTTTTGTAAACGGTATCGGATACGGTATCGACGGCTACTGTTGCGAGGAGGGCGATAAACACAGAGAGCGCTCGGACAAGCCTGTGAACTATACGTCAATCGCGATAAAGGGGCTCCTTTTCCATTTCAAGCCCGTAAACGCGAAGGTTACAGTCGACGGAAACACATATGAGTTCAAAAAAGTTTATCTCGCACCGTCTATGAACGGTCGCTTTTACGGCGGCGGAATGATGATCGCTCCTGCGCAGGACAGACTGAATAAAGAACGCTCGCTTTCCGTTGTGCTATATTACGGCGCATCTAAACTGAAAACTCTTATGGTCTTCCCCTCAATCTTCAAGGGCGAGCATATCAAGCATACAGAAATGACAAGAGTTATCACCGGGCACGACATAACTGTCGAATTTGACCGCCCGACAGCTCTCCAGATTGACGGCGAGACGATCGTCGGCGTTACGAGTTATACCGTTCATTCCGCAAAATAAAAATGTTTTCAAAATGCAAAAAACTCCCGTCACAGCGGGAGTTTTTTGCGTTTTATACTCGTGTATAATATGCGTGCGAGCTTTTGCGCCGGCGGTGATGTGGGGAGGGGAAGAGGACTTTGCCTCACTAAATTGGGGCGGGCAAAAGGAGCGGGAAACCGCTCCTTTGATGAAGGTATATATTTCGCACAAACAGATTGTTGAAGTTTTTTGCTGTATATCGATAAAGACAATTGGTCGGGAGGGGAGACCCCTCCCCTACAATGTCTGTATGCGCAGGAAATAGAATACCTGCACAAAATCAATAACCGAAGTTTCTTTTGCCTGTTTTTTCTCGAATAAAAGCGCGGCGTAAATCAAGAAAGAGCGGAAGACCGTCCTTTTTATGAAAATATAAAGTTTGCACAAATCAATAACTAAAGCTTCTTTTGCCTTCTTTTCTTCTCGAAGAAAAGCGCGGCGTAAATCAAGAAAGAGCGGAAGACCGTCCTTTTTATGAAAATATAAAGTTTGCACAAATCAATAACTAAAGCTTCTTTTGCCTTCTTTTCTTCTCGAAGAAAAGAACGGTGCCTACTTTTCTTTTCAAAGAAAAGTAGGTCAAAGGAGAGAGATTGAGACGGGGAGGGTGAAGCTTTGAGACGGAGCGAGGCAGAGAATGCCTTTTTTGTTTTCGAGTTCTTCTGTCGGCACTCTTTCGTCCGAGCCGCTCCAGGGCTCAATGCAGACAAACTCCGCACCGGGCTTTGCCCAAAGCCAGAGCATCGGCGTTTTGCCGAAGGTCTCGCGAAGGTACGGAACGCCGTCGCTGCCGACGAGCTCCGCATAAGTTGAAGCCGGAGCTTCAAGGGCGAGTGAGCCGTTTTCAAAGAGCTCCTTTGAAAGGACTATATCCGTTTCGCCGTCAAGAACGAGCTTGTTTTCCGGATTGCCGACGGTGTCGTTTCCGTCAAGATAGGGAAGAGTTGCGTGCTCAGGAGTTTCGAAGCGGAGCGTATCACCTATGCCGATGTTGAAGCCCGGATGGGCACCAACGGAGAAATACATATTTCCTTCGCCCTTGTTTGTAACAGTCAGCTTCTGAACGAGAGTGTTTCCCCAAAGGGAATATTCTGCGTCAAAATCGAATTCAAAGGGGAAGGACATAAGCGTTTTCTCGTTTGATGAAAAACGGAGGGTTACGGAGTCGTCGCTTTTTTCGATTACTTCAAAACTGCTGCCGCGGAGGAAACCGTGTTTCTGCATAAAGTATTTTTTGCCGTCATAAAGGAAGCTGTCGCCGCTCATCCTGCCGACAGCGGGGAAGAGCAACGGCGCGTGACGCCCCCAGACGGACGGCTCCGCCTGCCAGATGTATTCTCTGCCCGTAGCATTTTTTATCAGCGACGAGAGCTCTGCACCGAGGGGATTTATGCGTGCGGTGAGAAGTTCGTTTTCAATTTTCAGCATATCGGTCTCCTTTTATATGAGGTCGCAAACGGATTTGGCTCCGTAAACCGACGACCAGTTTTTTTCAAAAGACTGAAGCTCGGCTTCCGTGCCGCGGTTGCCGATCAGCACAGGCAACATTTCGGGAGCGACAGTTACCGCCCCGACGCCGCAAAGGACAGCGCGGTTTATCTGCTCTGCCACCCGGAAGCTCGCTGCAAGGACGTTTGTTTTCGGATAGTGCTCGCGGAAGAGCTTTGCCATATCGCCCGCGACCTGCGCGGAGTCAATGCAGAGATTGTCTATATGGCTCATATAAGGCGCAACGTAATCTGCGCCAGCAGCTGCGGCGAGCATAGCCTGGCTTACGGAATATACGGCTGTCGCCGTTGTGCTTATGCCGTCACGCGAGAGAAGCTTTATCGCGCGGAGACCTTCCTCCGTTGCGGGAATTTTTATGCAAAGATCACCGCCGAGTCTGTCCGCTATCAGATGCGCCTCGCGCGCCATATCATCGGATTTTTCCGCTGTCACCTGGACAAAAAGGAGCTTTCCTTCCGTTATTTTGCGGAGCTTCTTCAGCAGGGGGAGAAGCTCCGTGTTCTGGCGGGAAAGTATCGTCGGGTTTGTCGTTACGCCGTCAAGCGGGTAAAAATCGAGCGCGCGGATTATCTTTTCGGGGTCGGCAGAGTCGAGAAACAGTTTCAATTCTGTCACGTCCTTTCGTGATTATTTTTCTATGAGAGATACCCCGCGGACTTCCTTTGTCGAAAGGTTTATGCGGAGAGTTTTTATCTCGTACGCCGTGAGGGTGAATTCCTTTTCAAAGTCGATTGAGGGGAGGGAGAGGACGGTTTTGCGGGTGTCTGCCGTCGGATTGAAGAGACGGATGATGAAATCATCTCCTCTTTCCGCTTTTTTGAACACCGCAAGAGTAATGACGTCATCGGAGAGGGTTGCGAAGGGTCTTATAGTGTTTTCTTTTTCCTTTGCGCAGCCTGTCGGGAAGAAGGAAAGCGCCATCGGTGCTTCCGCAAATGCGGCGGACTCACGCTCTATATGCGCCTTTCTTTCGCCGTCGTCACCGATCTTGACGGTAAACGTAAAGTCGTGTTCGCCCTGATCCATAAAGGGGGAGAAACGATCCTGCTCCATTATATAGGGCTTGCGGACGGAGAAGTCGCTCTTTCCTGCAGCATAGCCGGGAGAGCGCAGGCAGGTTATGCGAAGCTCGCCGTCTTTATAGTCCGAGCCGTATGTGCTGCTGTTGATGACCGTGAGCGCGGTCTTGCCGTCCGAGACGAGATTCCATTTCTGGCTGACCATTTCGTCTCCGTTTGTCAGAAGCGTTTCGCTGCCGTATGCCGTCTGACCGATGAAGGTATCGCCGTCGACGGTGTTCAGCGAGAGCTTGAGCATAGTCATCTTCTCGTTCCAATATACCTTGTCCTTTACGGTAAACTCGGAGGAGTTTTTCGGCAGATAATATCTTCTTGCGAGGAACGAATCGTGATATGAGAAGAGCGCCTCAACGACCGTACGAACGGCACCGTCCTCGATTATGCGGACTGAACGGGGTCTGCTTCCGTTTATTATACCCGAAAATTCGGCTGCTTTTTCTTCATCCATCAAAGTAAATTCGCCTTTGACGGTACGGAATGATTTTTCCTTATGCGCCCAGGAGTTTTCGTCGTCTTTTATTGCGAGGGGCTTCAGCGACTCTTTTCCGAGACCGGTCTTGCCGTCTGCCTCGTAACTGTCGATAAGTCCCGTATGAAGATTTATGACAACTCTCATCTTTCCGTTGTTCCAGACAAGCTCGTCGCCTTCCGGCTGAACCGGCGGCTCGGGATTTTCGCAGAGCTCCATTTTTATATCGAAACGGCTCATTGTGCCCGCAGGGAGCTTTGCAAAGAATACCGTCTTTATACGCCAGTCAACGTTGAAATTGGATATTTCGTGTTCACGCTGGCAGGGGATTTCCTTGCCCATATAATAAACGTGCGGAACGGAATAAAGGGCGGGATTTTTGTTCTGATCGGGAAGCTGGAATTCAACTTCGACGGTCTCATCGACTTCATATGGGTGAGGGTTGTAAACGAAAACGGGAATCGTTCCTTCCTCTGCCTTTGCCTTGTCCGAGCAGAGCGCGAGGAACGCCTTTATCTTTTCGGGGCGGAGCTCGGTCAGTCCGTGACCTGCGACAGCCTGCGCATATTCGCCGACAGGCTCAATTGCAGAGCCCGGGAGAATATCGTGAAATTCGACGAGCAAAAGATCTTTTGTTGCCTTTTCGATCTCCTCGGAGGGGTAGTCCGAAACGCCCGCCATAAGCGCGTGAGCAGACATCTTTTCTGTCATATAAAGCTCGTTTTCAAGCGTGCGATGAATTTTCTTCGTGCGCATCATACTTGTGTAGCATCCTGTATAGCGGGGGTTCATAAGTCCGCTGTAATCGGGAACGGGCTCGCCTGAGGTTTTGAGTTCGTCAAAGAACGCTTCGGGAGTCGAATGGATGAGATTGAATTCCTTTTCGCTCTTTTTCAGCTCTTCTATCTTCTGAAGGTCTATTCTGGAAGGACCGCCGCCGTGGTCACCGATGCCCCAAAGCACCATTCCAACCTTTTTGCCACGGTTGAGCTCCATCCAACCCTTGATCTTCTCGTCTGCCTCGCCTCTGTGCGATTCGTATGAGTTATATGCGCGGCAGCAGGCGATCTTCGAGCCGTCAAAGCCGACCCAGTTGAAGGTCGATGAGGGAAGATCGAGCATATCGGGCTCGGGACGACAGAAAATATACGAGTCGTAGCCCGATTTTTTCATTATCTGAACAAGCCCGCGGGAATGACCGAAGGCGTCAAAGTTTATCGCCGTTCTCGGCTCAACTCCGAATTTCTCAAGGAAATAATATCTTCCCGCAAGTATCTGGCGAACAAAGCTCTCCCCGCAGGGAATGTTGCAGTCCGGCTGGAGATACCAGCCGCTCATTATGTGCCATTTGCCTTCCTTTACAAGGCGGACGATTCTGCCGAACAGAATCGGATCGTTTTTTTCGACCCATTCATAGAGCATTGCTTCGTTATGACAGAAGATGAAACCGTCATAATCATCGCAGAAGTCTGCGGCAACGCGATACGTTGAAAGCGTTTCGGCAACGCCCTCTTCAATTTCCCAAAGCCACACGGGGTCTATATGAGCATTACATATAAGATGAAGATTTTTCATTTTATTATCCTTTCTCCTCTTGCGGAGTTTTTATACGGGACAATTATATCACAAAATGAAAAGATTGACAATAGAAAAAGAAAGAAAAACAGGGATGAATAATCACCTCTGCTTTTTTATAAAGTTTGCGCAAACCGATAACCGAAGTTTCTTTTGCCTGAATATCGATGAAGGCGGGATGACGGGACGGGAGACCCGTCCCCTACATTGCAATATCCGTATATACAGGCAGTAAAATGCTTACTCAAACAAATTACCAAAGTTTCTTTTGCCTGTGTTTTGGCGAAATAAAAACAAGAGCGGAAGACCCGCCCTTGTTTCGTTTTTATAAAGTTTGAAGAAACCCCTTAACTGAAGTTTCTTTTGCCTGCGTTTCTTTTCAAATTTATCAAAATAAAAGCAGAGATGAAAAATCACCTCTGCTTTTTTTATAAAGTTTGCTCAAACCAATAACTGAAGTTTCTTTTGCGTACTTTTCTTTTCAAAGAAAAGTACGGTCAGTTTTTCGGGATATAGATTGTCAGAACGTCCGAGAGGGCATTCATTTCGCTATCCGAAAGGTTGGGATTGCCCATTTTTGCAATGTTGAACGCGCGGTAATTGAACTGCCCCCACCAATTTTCATCGACAATGACTGCCTCCGTCAGAACGTTTGCGGGACGGGAAGATGTCTTCCGGTCAAGCGCGGTCCAACCGTCCGGACGGTACTGATAACCTGATTTTATAACGATTATCGAGCCTTCGGGAATATCGCTTTTTGAGAAGATCTTCGTTGTTGCAAACTGGCTTATGTTTGACGCCGTTGAGCCGGCTGCGCGACTGACGATCGTTCCGGGCGTTGCGCTTGTTGAATTGTAATAAGCGTAATATATTATACCGAGGTCGAGCTTGGTGTACTTTGAAAGATCGATTTTCGAAAGGTCGACTTCCTCCGGCTCATCCTTTTCGATCTTCGGAACGTAAACACGAATGACCTTGGAAAGGGAAGCCATTTCCTCGTCCGAAAGATCGGGCGCACCAACCTTTGAAACGTTGAACGCGCGGAATTTGAAATCATTCCACCAGCTGTCCGTGACGTGGACAACGTTTTCGGAGGTTTCCGCGGGGCGCTTTGAATTCGGCGTGCCGATATAAGCGCTTGCCCAGCCCTCGGGGCGGTATTGATAGCCTTCGTCGATTATTATCACGCTACCGACGGGAAGATCTTCCTTCGGGATGACTCTTGACGCCGCATATTTTCCGACGTTTTCGTCATTTAAGCCTGCGAGCTTGCTTTGAATTTTCATTCCGACCATTCTGGAATAATAATATGAATAAGGAACAAGGTCAAGCTCGATTGCCGTGAACTTTTCGGGGTCGAGACCGAGCTTTTCGAGATCGGCTTTCTTCTGCGCTTTGTCTGCGTCATTTACGATTGTCGATTTTGTTACCTCAAACGGGTATGAGCAGGCGTAATTTACGGCTTCCTTTGCGGCTTTGATCGTTGCATTGCCGAAAATATATCCGTAGTCGGCGGGGATATACGTTATGTCCGAAAGATCGGCTCCTGTCAGAGCCTTGAGCCAGGTGAGCGCTGCTGTGTATCTGCCGGCGTCATACGAGAGATGATAACCGTCGCGGGTGAGGTGGTCGCCGATGAAGCTTGTGCGCAGGTTCTGAATCGCCGTTCCTGCGGGGATTATTCCGTCAAAGTCATCCGCGTGCTTTTGCAGGATTCCGCTCTGAACGCTGCTGCAAATGCTTTTGTACATCGTTAATTGATTCTGACCGTATTTTGCAAAGTCGGCGTGACCGGATCCGCTCTGATATGCCCAGGTCATATGCCAGACGAGCTTTGCGTTCGGGCGTGCCTTTTTGACTGTCTGAATTATCGTCGAAAGATACGGCTCATATGAATTCTCAATGCCGCTGTAACCGCTTGCCTGCTGAACGGTTATGCAGTCCCAGTCAGCATATTTGAGCCCCTCGACGATCGTTGTGTTCTTGCGACTTGTCCATTTGCCGTCCTTGTTTGTATAGAATTCATATGCGGCTTTGCCGGTTTCGATGTTGCTTGCGTGGGTCTGGAGCGTGCAACCGCCGATATAAAGATTGCCGAGGACGATGTCTGTGTATCCTGCGTCCTTTGCAAGCCCATAGAGGTATTGCATTGCATCGATTGAGAAGCTGTTTCCGATTGCGAGAACCTTGAAGGACTTGCCTTCCGGAAGAATCGCCGGATTTTCGATTATCGGCTTTTCCGTTGTCTGCGCCGACGTTGTTTCGGCGGAGGTCGATGTTTCGGTTGACGCCGGAGTTGACGTTGTTTCCGTTTTTGCGGGAACCGTTGTTGACGGAGGCGTCACGGTCGATGCGATGGACGAGGTTGTTTCTGCGCCGGAGGTGCTTGTCGCTTCGCCGCCGCTTGTGCCGCACGATATGAGAGCCGCGACGGAGCAGAGCACAGCCGCAATCAGGATAAGCGATAATACCTTTTTCATTTTATCCCCCTAAATCAAATGCCGTCGGGAGCGACGGCATTTGCTATGTTATTTACTGTTCTTTTTTCTTCTTTCCGATGACGAGTGCCGCGCCGATCGCGCCGACTGTGCAAAGCGAAGCGCCGAATCCGATAGCGGATCCGCAGCCGCCGCCCGTTTTGCCGGAATCTGTCGTTACGGCTTCGCCGGATGTTGTTGCGGGAGGCTCTGTCGTTACAGGAGGAGCAGGCTCGTCGCCTTCCCATCTTGCATAGACGGTTATCGTGCCGATGTCATACACGGGATCCTCAAAGGAGAATTCCGTTGTAAACTGCGGGTCGGTATACCAGCCGATGAACGCTTTTCCGTCATTATCTTCAAGCACGGGCTGATTGAACGTCTCGCCCGACTTGACGGCGAAGATCTCATATTTTGTCTTTGCGTTGACAATCTTGACCGTTACGGCTTCTTCCTTCAAGATCCATCTTGCATAGAGGTATACGGGCTCGCAATCGTCCTTCGTTGTTGCCATATCGTAAGGATTTGTGTATTCCGTGTCATAATACCAGCCGCCGAATACTTCAAAGGTCTTTGTCATCGGGAAGCTGTATTTCAGGGTCTCTCCGCATTTGACTGTAACTTCATACGGTCTGTTTGCCGTTGTCATTCCTTTATAGAGGTAAACGGAATAGTCATCTGTTCTGACCTTCGGCGGAGCCTTTGTATAGAGAGTGAGCTCGCGGGTATTTTCGCCGTTTGAGCCTCTCAGAGTTATCTTTGCGTAATAAGTTGATTTCTGATCAAGTCCTTCAAAATCAAATCTGAAGGTGCCGTTGTCCTCGGGTTTTGCATAGAGAGTTGCAACGGGGGAAGAATAATCCGATTTCTTCGAGATGACAGCAGTTATCATATTGAGGGAGCCTGCGTTGAGGTCTGTTATCTTACCGGAGACATATGCGGAATTGACATCCGTGTCATATGCCATTTTGAAATCGACGGGAGCGCCGACTGTACCGGAGATCTTTACCTGCATCTCGTTTCCGCATTCGGAGAGAATTTCAATTTTGATATTCGTCTTTTCAGCCTGTTCTTCAGAGAGAAGAGTGCACCAGGTTTCCGAGCCTATAAATTTGAAGCTGCGGCAATCGAAGAGGTTTTTGCCCTCCTTGCTGCTCCAGGTGTCATAAGTATCACCGCCTGTGTTGCCGTTCGGATAAAGCGGCGTCAGACCCGGAGCGCGAGGCGCGCCCTTCGGATAAGCGTTTACAACGTCTGCCGAGCTTATAATTGCTTCGTCAACGTGCCAGATCTGGATACCCTTTGCTTCGCCGGGAATTGCGTCATATGTTGAAGGATCCTTTGTGTATCTGTTTTCTATCAGATAGTATTCCTTCGGGTTCGGGGTGCTGACCTTGATGATATTGTATTCGCCCTTATCGCTTTCGCGGGAATAGAGTGTGTAGGTTCCGTCCTGCGCAACGGTTGCTTTCTCGAAGCCGAAATCGATGAGATAATAAGGGTCGATTGCCGAGGGAGCCGTAAGCGCTCTTACTCCCTTGAGAGTTCCGAGCCCCGAGCCGCCTGCCTGAAGCGCAATGGCTCCGGGACCGCCGCACCATTGATAGCCCTGATTGGCCTTCCAGTTATAAAGGTCTTTTGCGCCGAGGACGTGACCGAGCTCGTGCGCAACCGAACCGAAACCGACGGGCTGCTGGTCATTCTGCATTTCGCCGGATACGGCATATGTGTTCCCGTCCTGACGGGCAAGAACGCGCACGCCGTTTATCGTCGGATACCAGTCCGAAGCGGGACTCTGGAAGCTGTGCATACCCCATATGTTATAGCCTGTGGGGGAATAGTCGATCTTTGTGCTGCGTCCTGCGCAGATAAAGCAGATTGTCAGCTCTTCCTGGCTTACGCCGCCGTCGCCGTTTGTATCGAATTTTGCAAAGTCAACGTATTCCGCTGCCGCCTGGAGAGCGGGAACTCTCGATGCGCCGATCGACGTGGGCTGACCGCTGAGCGCGCCCGGGTGCTGCATATTGAGCGTTACGTAAACAATGCCGTTGTTTTCTTCGCCGTATGTCTCCTCTGCGGGCGTCCACCAGAAGTTGCCCTTTGACATCAGCTTGAAATAGTTCTTCATTGTGTTTCCTTCGTCGCCGAAGAGAGACTGCGCCCAATAGGATTCCTCCGAATGAGCCCATTGCTCCTTGAATGCGTCCGAAGATTTCAGTGTTGTGAGTTTGCCTTCCTCGTAAGCGTCTTTTCCGTCGCCGTCGGCGTCGAAGCTCATAACTATTACGAGGAGCGGGATGGGCTTATAGCCGTCATAGCCGCTGTTTATTTCGGTATAGTTGTAATCTGCCATAGCGTCCTCTGCGGAAGCTGCCAGCGGTACGGCGCAGAGCAGAAGCACAGCGGCAATGATTACGGACAATGCCTTTTTCAGCATAAATTTTTCCTCCTGTTATTTATAATTTTATTTAAAGTCCGAACTATTATATCATATAAAGACATATAATTGCAATCGTCAAAATGATAATTTTTTGAGAACGTTTTATGGCGTTTCACACAAAAAATCCCTCCCCGCAGTCGCAGGGAGGGATGATATGCGCATAAAAATTCATTTCCAGAGCTTTTCGGGGTAATTACCGAGGGCGCGCTGTTCTTTTATAAAACGGGAGAAGGCTTCGCTGTCGTCGCGATAGGTGACTCCCATCCATTTTGAAGGCGTTTCGTAGAGCCGGACGTCACATTCGCCGCTTTCGATGAGCGTCTGGACGGCGGAGGGAAGATAAAACTCGCATTTTGAAAGGTCGCTCTCGTTTTTGCGGAGGAATTCCTCAAACTGCGTTTCCAACTTGCCCGTAAACGAGGGGGTAAAGCCGAAACAGTTCATCGAGACCGTGCAGTCCAGCGGGAGAACGGTCTTTGAGCCGTCATCCTCGGTGTTCACGGCAATGTCGCCCTCGCGAGCAATTTTTGTCTTTTCATCAAGCGAAACGAGGTAGCCGCCTTCCGCTTTGCATATGCCTCTTGAAACGGTGCCGTTTTCGCTGAGAGTGTTTTTCAGCTTATATGCAACGGAGCAATAATGCGCTTTTTCATCATCCTTTGCCGTTTTTAGGAAATCCGCAAGGATACGGAAGGTCTCAAAACCGTAAAAATCGTCCGCATTGACAACTCCGAAATTATCGCCGACGTCCCCTGCGCACATAATCGCCTGCGCCGTGCCCCAGGGCTTTTTTCTGCCTTCGGGGAAGGTAAATCCCTGCGGCAGGTCAAAACGCTGATAAACATATTCGACCCTGACTCCGCTGTTTCTTATCCTTGCGCCGATAGTTTCTTCGAATATTTCCTGATGTTCCTTCCTGATTATAAAAACTATTCTGTCGAACCCCGCGCGAACTGCGTCGAACACCGTAAAGTCGATTACGAACTCTCCGTTTTCGGTAAGCGGGGTGAGCTGTTTTATTCCGCCGAAGCGACTTCCCATTCCTGCTGCAAGTATGACAAGCGTCATTATAAAAACCTCCGTAAAGATATTTTTCCGGTTACTTACGTATTGTATCATATGCGAAATGATTTTTCAAGTGAGAATATCATAAAGATTTTCCGCATAAGTATAAGCGTAGAATGAGATGAGAGGTGAGACATTTGAAAAAAACGATAGCGTTGCTTTTGGTGCTGTTTTTTGCTTTGCTCATAACGTCTTGCGGGAGGGCGGAGAATATGGCGGGACTTCTCGCTTATCAGAGCGGCGATTTCCGCGCGACATTGAACTCCGATGACGGCGGGAAGCTTATCATAGAGAAGTCCGGAGGGGGAACGAAGATCTCCGTCGGTTCGGCTTGCTATACGCCGAAGGGCGAGGGCGCGGTTCTGAATGTCTGCGGGCTCGAAACGGAGCTTCTGCGTCTTCCTCCGGATATACGTTCCGCTCTCGGAGCTTTTTGCTTTGATACGGACGTTGTATGGAAGATAGAGCGGAGCACGATCGGCGGAGCGGATGTTTATATCTGCTCCTCGGAGGAGGGGAAAATATACATATTGAAGGACTCGCATTTGCCTTGCCGGGCGGAAAAGGACGGAAAAATATTTGATATAACGTCGTTTGAGGTAATAAAAAAAGCTCCGACGGAATAAATATTCCGAAAGAAGCTAAAGGGAGGATTTTTTATGTTCATATACACAATGCGTGCACAGACGATCAAATTTATTGCCGCAGTTGTACTTGCCATTGGCGCAATGATAACGCTTGTTGCGCTGATTCCGAGCTATGACGTTTCGGCATCGGCAAAGGGTATAAGCTATTCCGGCATATATTCCAACAGCGACAGGATCGCATTCATCTCGGCTCTCGGATGGAAGGTTGAGGAAAACCCGATAGAAGAGGTGCAGGTTACCGTTCCGAAGGAGTTTGACACGGTTTACGCCGGATACAACGAAATGCAGAAGGAACAGGGGCTCAGCCTTTCTCCGTACAGGGGCAAGGAGGTCACAAGATATACATACAAGGTCAAAGATTACGAGGGCTATGAGGGCGACGTCTATATGAATCTCCTTGTGTACAGAGGAAAAATAATCGGCGGAGACATCTGCTCCGCCGACAGCTCAGGCTTTGTTCACGGGTTCTCAAAGGACGTCAGGTTCGAAGCATAGCGGCTACTGATCGCTGTGATAGCGGCGGAACTCGCCTCTCCTGCGCTTGACCCAGGCAACAAAAGCGTCAAGCGCTTCGTCGCTTATCATACGGACGTCGTAATACGTTGAATAGAAGCTTGTGAAAGAGTCCGAATGATATTTGGTCATAAAGTCCTTTGTTATGAATTCTATGTAATCCGACTTTTTGATGAGCGGATAATAATAACGCATCTTGCCCTTCTTTTCGGAATAGACGAAGCCCTTTTCGGAAAGGCGTGTGAGCATTGTTATGAGCGCGGGAACGGGCCAGCCGCGTTCTGCGCCGAGCTGCTCCATTATCATCGTCGTCGTAACGGGGGGAGTATTGTCCCAAACGACCTTCATAACGCCAAATTCTGTATCCGGAAGCTTTTTCACGAAAAGATCCACTCCTTATCTGATGCAAAAATGCACATTTTTGATTTTCAAACCGTTCTTCTGAATTATACATTAGTATAACATAAAAGTCAATAATTTTGCGATATTTTTTGCAAAAAAAGCGAGATTTTTTGAGAAATCCGCGAAAAAAGGCTTTGAAAAGCAATTTTTCAAAGCCTTTTTCTCTTTTTTCAGACATTTTCTATCTTTATTTCAATGTCAAAATCGAATTTATCGTCCTTGAAGCGATACGGTTCAGGCAGGCGCGGGCCGCAGCTGTGCGAGCCGATACCGCCGACCTTGTAATCAAGGAGGAGGAAGGTTGTCTTTGCGGGGACAAGCTCAAAATCGTGCGCTGCCGCTTCAAGCATTTCGGGGGAGAAATGCAGAGCCGAGAACTCGAAGCCCTTGCCGCTTGCCGTAAGCGAGGTTTTGCCGCTTGAAACCGTAACGAAGTCTGCGCCGTAGTGGTTGCCGCATTCCTGCGGATGAATCATATGCTCAAGCTGATCCTTTACGGTCGATTCGAAGACATCGTAATATGCGTGGTTTCTGAAATCTATATAGCACGATTCGGGACCCATTGCCGCATAGCGGAGCTTTTCAAAGCCCTTTTTCAGTTCAAGCATAAGAGCGAAGCGGGGCATATAGTCAACGTCTGCGTGCTCCGGCTTTTCCGCGTGAATATGAACGGAGAGCTTTCCTTCAGCTACCTTATACGTCGTTTCCGTTCTGTAAAGCGGGAAGACGGAAGGGGCGCCGAATGTGCCGACGAAGATTACGCCCGCGGTTTTTCCGTCGCAGAAGGTTTCTGCGGAATAGACGTTGGTTTTGCATTTATGGACGTGTCTGTCCTTCCAGTGCTTTACGATATACATATCGTTGTCCGTCGGGGCGCGCCAAGCTGTATAGCGGGATGGCGAGGCGAGGACGTTTTCTCCGTCGTCCGCCGAAAGGGAAACTATCGAGGCTGTCGAAAGATCGATCCGTACCGCCAGTCCGTCGCTCCAGAGAGTTGCGTATCTTCCCTCGCACAAAAGCGAAGCGATTGCGCTTGACGCCGGAGCGGCATTGTCCGCTTCCGTATGCTCAAGCTCAAACTGCGCCCAGGCGGCGGTTTCGCCCTTCTTTGCGTATTCCGTGCCTGCCTTGTATTTTACGGAGAACATAACGAACGTTCTCTTGGCATAGTTCTCTTTTTCAATGAAAGCGATCTGCTTTTTGCCGTGCGGAGCTATGTCAAGCGGGATGACCGTCTCCTCGCCTTTTTCACCTGCCGCGTGCGGGTGCTCGAAGACGCATTCGAAGAGAGACGAAAGGTTTACGAAATCCAGCGTGTTTTCAGCCGTTATCGCATAGCCGCCGTCCGTCTTTTCCATAGAAAATCTGACGGGCGTTATGACCTGCTTCAGCTCCTTGAGGGCGAGATGCGGTGTTCTGTCCGGGAAACACAGTCCGTCAACGCAGAACACTCCGTCGTTCGGAAAATCGCCGAAGTCTCCGCCGTAGAGCCAGCCGTCTTTGCCTTTTACGGCGTGATCCGCCCATTCCCAGACGCAGCCTCCGCAAAGGCGCGGATACTTATATATAAGGTTCCAATAGTCCGAAAGACCGCCGGGACCCATACCCATCGAATGGGCATATTCGCACATATAATACGGGCGCGGGTCGCCCTTTTCGTTTATGCCCGCTTCTTCGAGCGTTTCGAGATACGGATACATAGTGCTGACGATATCGACGCAGGGGTTGATGTCGGTTATTTCTCTGTGATAAAGGGTGTTTACGGACATTGTTCCCTCGTAATGAAGCAGGCGGGACGAGTCTCTTTTGTGAACAAGGTCTGCCATTTTGCGGTGATTTTCGCCGAAAAGGCTTTCGTTTCCGAGCGACCACATTATTACGCACGGGCTGTTCTTGTCGCGCTCGATGGTGCGATGAATTCTGTCCAGATACGCTTTTTCAAAGAGGGGATTGTCCGAGATGAGACAGCTTGAGTCAACTCCGCGCATTGCTCTTTCGGTGCCGTGGGTCTCAAGGTCACATTCGTCGACGACATAAAAGCCGAGCCTGTCACACATACGGTAAAACTCCGGCGCGGCGGGATAATGCGATGTTCTTATGCAGTTTATGTTGTTCTGTTTCATAAGGAGCAGGTCGCGGAGGAGCTCTTTTTCCGTCATACAGTAGCCCTTGCTCTCTGTCGTATCGTGACGGTTGACGCCCTTCAGCTTTATTTCGGTGCCGTTTACGCAGAGCACGCCGCCCTCTTTTACGGAGACTGTGCGGAAGCCGAAGGGAATTTCAATATGCTCGCCGTTGCAATCGACGGAAAGCGCATAGAGGTTCGGTGTTTCGGCTGTCCAGAGAAGGGGAGAGTTTACGTTCTCCGCCGGGAGCTTTTCGCCGCTCGGGGAGATGATCTCGGCGTGCGGGGTCGGGCAGTCGCCAAAGAGATCAAAATCGACGGAGAATTTTCCGTCCGCATCTGCGCAAATGAATATATCGCGGATGTGCGCTCTCGGACGGCGGAGAAGATAGACGTCGCGGAATATGCCGTTATAGCGCAGACAGTCCTGATCTTCAAGATATGTTGCGTCGCTATAAGTATACACCTTGACGGCGATGTCGTTTTCGCCCTCGGAGACGAGATCTGTTATGTCAAACTCCGCTTGCAGGCGCGAGCCCTTTGACATTCCGGCGTATTTCCCGCCGATATAGACTTCAAACATAGAGCAGACGCCGTCAAAAACAAGATATGTTCTCTCGTCTGTTTTAGGCGCGGAAAAGGTTCTGTGATAAATGCCGACGGGCGTGTCCGCGGGAACGGAGGGTGCGTCGAAGGGTATCGGATAATTTATGTTTGTATACTGCTTATGACCGTAGCCGTAGCACTGCCAGCAGGACGGAACGGGAAGGGTATCCGCATATCTGACCCCGGAGATGTCATCCGGAAGGTCAAAGACCGTTTCAAAATATGCAAAGTCCCATTTTCCGCAGAGCGACTGAACGCATTTCGGCTTCAAGAGCCCTTTTGAAATTCGCTCGGGAATGAAATACGCTCTTGGCTCAAGGCGGTTTTCACCTGTGTTTTGCGGGTCAAAGGAAACGAGTTTTTTCATAAAAATTCTCCTTAATTATATTTCTATCGAATCTGGGTCGAGTTCGTCCGGGTCACGCTCGGGGGCGGAGACCTTTGCCGAACCGATTATATCGCTTATTCTTTTTCCGTCTCCCTGCGATAGTGCTCCGAGAACGGAAAGATATGTTCTGATAATCTCTCTCGGCGTCACAAGATCCTTTGCAACGTTTCCCGAAAGGACTTTATAGAGGAATGCTCGCATTTCTTCGTCGGTTACCCCTGTTTCTCCATAATACATTCCGTAAAGCACGGTGACGCGCTTTATGAGAGCGAGAAGCTCGTCCTCGGAAAGCTGTGCAAGCCTGATGACGGGACCCGAAAGATTCGTCGGAACGAAATTTTCGGACATTGCAAATGCGGAATCGGAGAGGCGTGAGCGGAGCGCTTCATAGCTGAAAAGCCCGCGTCTGCCGTCCTCGAGAAACTGCGGCGTACCGGCAAAGATTACGCCGAGCCCCTCCGCCTTACCCTGCATTGTATCATTATATATCGCAAGGATTTTTTCATAATTGTTTTCGCGCGAGATTCTGTTCGGTATCTTATAAAGATTTACACATTCGTCGATGAGGATTATCAGTCCCTTATAGCCGATCTTTCTTGAAAATGCGGCGAGGAGTTTTATATAGTCATACCAGTTCGAATCGTCTATTATTGCCGTTACGCCGAGGGCTTGCCTTGCCTCCGTTCTTGTCTTGTATTCGCCGCGGAGCCAGCGCATACAAGCGCTTTCAAGCTCACCGTCGCCGCTTTCATAGGCTTTATAAAACGTCGATACCACGCGGGCGAAGTCAAACGAGCCGATGCCTGTTTCAAGCTCGCGCATAACGGCGAAAATCCGCTTTGAAACCTCCGTGGAAAACGCTTCGCCATCGACGGAAAATCCGTCCGCCGCAACGTCCTCCTTGACGGAAGATATCCATCTGACAATCACCTGCGAGAGCGCGCCGCCGTCGCCGGAGGTTTTGGAGGAAAGATTTTTAATCAGCTCTCTGTATGTTGCAAGTCCCGCACCGCCGGAAGCCGAAAGCCGTCTTTCGGGGGAGAGGTCTGCGTCGGCGCAGAGGAAGCCTTTTTCGCAGGCGTAGCTGCGCAGAAGCTGCAAAAGAAAGCTCTTTCCGCTGCCGTACCTGCCGATTACAAAGCGTGTGAACGCGCCGCCGTCGGCAACTGTTTCAAGGTCGCGGCAGAGGGAAAGAATTTCGTTATCCCTGCCGATGACAATATACGCTGCCCCCGTCCTCGGAACAACGCCGGCCGAAAGGGATGAGAGCAGAGCAGAGAGGATCCTTTTCGGAATTTTTATATCGTTTTCGGGCATTATTTATCCTCCTTATATGTTATTCCGATGATGCCGAGAGCACCCCTGACATCGTCGAGGTAATCATCGAGAATGGCGAAGTCATCATCTATGAGTATATCGCCTGTTATGTCAAATGCGGTTTCGTTTATCAGCCTTGCGGCTTCCTCCGGCATTATCGAATGTTCCCTGCAGAATTTTTTCATTTCTCCGCAGGCTGCCGCTGCGATCGCCTGCCTTATCGGGGCGTCAAGCGCCAGAAGTACAGTGCAGTATTCGTTGCCCGCCGCCGCACAGGGAAGCTCGGGTGAGCGCCGCGCCGCCTCGCCGCTCTGCGGCGAGGGAGGCGCGCTATGCGACGAAATTTTCGGTTCTTCCTCTGTTTCCGTTTCAAGCAGCTTTGCCGTTTCCCAGGCGGATTTTTCAATGCGCATAGCGCGCCCGATATCGGCGGAGCCGGATTGGCGCGGCATATAATAGCGCATATAAGGGGCATCGTCATCCGAAGTTATGATCTTTTTCTTTGCGCGGCGGTCGGGATAGAAGCCGTCAAAATATTCGGCGATCGCACTTTTGCATACTTCCGGCAGCGACTGCACGGAATAGCGGGATTTGATCCCCATTGCGGCGCGAAGCTCATTTTCGCAGGCTTTGATGACAGCCGAGCAGAGCTGATGATATTCTCTGCTTTTCCGCAGAGAGAGGGAAGTAATTTTGATTTTGTATTTTACGCCGACATATGCAACCGCTCCCGAAAAGCTGTCGCGCAGGTCGTGCGAGAGAACAAGAAATCCCTCTGGTATGTCGCCGGAAAGAAACGTTTTTACGGCGAGCGTCGCCGCCGCGGGAATGTGACGGTCATATTCCGCCCGGTGCTCCGTATAAAAGCGGCTTTTTTTATAGTCACAGGATGAGAAGCGCGAAACGGATTCAAATGAGAACGCACCGCTTTGCGGATCCTCGTAAAACTCGGGAAATGACAGCTTCTGTATCGTCTCGCCGCAAAAATCAAAGACGGAGGCGGGCGGTCCTATGTGCCGGATAAGACAGTAATCGCAGAGCCATTCGCCGATGTATTTGTCAAGATAGGGGTAGGTGTCCCTGTATGCTTTCCAGAGCCCCGCAATCATTTCCGCCCCCTTTTCGGCGGGGATGAGCTCCGGAAGGTTTATTATCTCATAAAGCAGGAGAAAAATATAGCTGCTGTCAACCCAAAGGTATTCTCCGCTGCGGGCAAGCTGCCTGAAATAAAGATAAAATTCAAGCTGACTTTGCGAAAGCTGCTCGTATTGGGGGGTATATGCAAAAAATCTTTCCGGCGGGCAGTGCTTTCCTTCGGCGGAAAACAGCTTTGCGGCTTCCGAATGAAATTTTGAATAGAACGAAAAATTTGCCGGCCAGGGCTCCAATGTGACTTCCTCTATAAGCGAATGTTCGGGAGAATATGAAACGCTTTCTCTTGCCGGCGGAGACGGACGCTTTCCGACAGTCGGAACGGGTGCGCCCGCCCCTTCCTCATCGCCCGTTTCAACGGTTACCGGGGAGATGTCGCTTTCCGGCTTTTTTATATACGTTCTCTTCGGAACAAGCTCGGACAAAGTCCAGAAATCGTCGTTTCTATCGGTGTTTTTTGCCATAAGCGAAGTCCTCCTCCCGTGTGTTTCTGTATCGTATAATTATATCACGGAAAAGAAAAACTGTCAATCACCTGCTCATTTCTTTGTCCTCTTTTCAAAAAAATCTTGTTATTTCGGGGGGAGTTGTGGTATAATGGTCTATGTAAAAATATCGATTATTACCGAAGGGAATGATTATTATGGCAGGATACAGAAGAGCTCGCGTAAACGACGAGGTCGGACGCGTGGTTGCGGAGGCGATACGTTCCGTAAAGGATCCGAGGGTTGCGGGCGAGCTTATAACCGTTACCCATTGCGACGTTTCAGGTGACCTGAAATATGCAAAGGTATATTTTTCCATCCTCGGCGCGGATTCCGAAAAGATAAAAGAGATCAAAAAGGGGCTGTACAGCGCGGCGGGTTTTATCCGTCATACGGTTGCGGAAACGCTGAATATGCGCGCAACGCCCGAATTCAATTTTGAATATGACGACGCGATAAAGCGCGGAGCGGATATTTTTGAGCTTATTAAGCAGACGGGCGTCTCATCCGATGAAGAAAAGGAGGACGCAGGTGACGGCGAGCAATAATATAACAATAAACGGCATACGCAAGGTTCTTGAAAGAAACGATAATTTCCTTATATTTATGCACGAAAATCCCGATTCGGATACGATCGGCTCGGCGCTTGCGCTCGTGCTGACGCTCCGCTCCGTCGGAAAGAAAGCGTATATGGTCTGCTGCGATAAGATTCCGCAGTCACTTATGTTTCTGACAGAGGGCAAGCGGTTCTTCGGAATTGAAGATCTGCCGAGAGATTTTACGCCGAAATTTCTTATATCGGTTGACGTGGCTTCTCCAAATCAGCTCGGGAAATATCATTATCTTGCGGCGAAGATCGATCTTTCTCTCGATCATCACGCCTGCCACGATGACCTTGCGCTTTACAGATTTGTCGATCCCGAGGCGGGCGCTTGCGCAGAGATAGTATACAGGGTTATAAACAGGATGATACAGGGCAAGATTCCGGAAAGGACAGCATCGCTGCTTTATGCCGCACTTGCTGCCGATACGGGCGGCTTCCGCTATGCAAACACAACGCCCTATACACACAAGATCGCGGCGAAGCTGATCGAATGCGGCGCAAACCATTTTCAGATATGCCGCAGTCTTTTTGAGATGAAAAGCAAGACCGCCCTCGCGGCGGAGGCATTTGCTATGGAACACGTCAGATATCTTTGCGGCGGCAAGGTTTCCTATGTGAAGATCACGGAAGCAGACAAGGAAAAATGCGGCTTTGAGGACGAGGACACATATGATGTTATAAACGTTATAAGGCGCGCGGAGGGGGTTAAGGTTGCGCTGTTTGCAAGGGAAAGAACCCCCGGCGTTTTCAAAATATCAACAAGATCCACGGGAGACATCGATATGGCGAGAATCTGCGCTATGTTCGGCGGCGGAGGGCACGTCGGCGCGGCGGGATGCAGCGTTCCGGCGGATGAGGTCGAAGAAGCGATAGAAAAAATAATTAAGGAGTGTGGCTTTGAAAAATGAAATACCGAAGGGAGGCGTTCTGCTTCTCTCAAAGCCCGAGGGCATAACCTCTCACGACGCCGTTGCAAAGGTGCGCCGGCTTTACGGGACCCGTAGCGTAGGGCATACGGGAACCCTTGACCCGATGGCAACGGGACTGCTTATAATGCTTGTCGGCAAAGCCGTAAAGGCGTCCGACTATGTTACCGCGCAGGGCAAGGTATACAATGCGGAGATGAAGCTCGGTATCGTGACAGACACGGCAGATATAACAGGGAACATCCTGTCCCGAAGCGACGACATCCCGCCGAGGGATGAAGTGATTTCTGCGGCGAAGGGGTTTGTCGGGAGATATATGCAGGTGCCGCCGATGTACAGCGCAATAAAGGTCGGCGGGAAGAAACTTTATGAGCTTGCCCGAGAGGGAAAAACCGTTGAGCTCGAACCGAGGGAGCTTTTCATATCGTCTATCGACATCGAAGGCGAGGGCGACACGTACAGAATGCGTATTGCCTGTTCAAAGGGAACGTACATACGCACGCTCTGCGAGGACATCGGCAAGAAGCTCGGTTGCGGCGCGACTATGAGCGCGCTTTGCAGGTATTCCTCCGGTAATTTTACCCTTGATGACGCTCTGACGCCGGAAGAACTCGAAGCTCTTTCTCCTGATGAGCGGACGGCTCGTTTAATCCCTGCGGAAAACCTTTTTCCGGATCTTGAAAGTGTGCTCCTGCCGGATTTTTATGCAAGGCTCTGCCTTTCCGGTTGTGAGATATATCAGAAGAAGATCGGTACCCGATTTGCTGCGGGCGAGCGTGTGAAGATTTATACAAAAGACGGCTTTGTCGGCGTAGGCGAGGCGAATGATTATCCGGACGGCACGGCGATCAAGCTGTTTATGAGAGTAGTATAAAATGTGAAAAATCCCCTCAGGGGAGGGGATTTTTTGCTATCATCGCAAAAGAAACAAATATAAAGGAAGCGAAGGCGACTGTCGGCAGGCAGCCGCTTTTCTCTTTACACAGACGTATGGCGGAGAAAATGTCCGTCGAAAGACGAATGAGAAAAAGCGTCCAGACAAAAACGGAGATGAGCCCGTTTTTTGAGCTGTCGGCGGCGGAAAACGGGATATAGAGCAGAGCTCCGAGAAGCGCACCGAGAATTGAAAGAATCAGCGGGGGAAGCCCGTTCTTTTCTGCGGCGAGAAACGGGGACGGATCGCTTTCCGTTTCGCACACCTCGGCGCAGAGCAGCAGCGGGGCGGAGGGGAAAAAGAGCGGGGAAAGAGACCCTCCGGCAAAGAGCGAAAGAGATACCTTCATATACGGAACTGAAGTCAGCAGGACGATTGTGAAAATATAAGGAGTAAGCTCTGCAAGTCTGCCGACAAGCTTTATCCTGTATGCGATGAAAACGGCTATTCCGACGAGCGATAAGGTAAACACTATCGGCGGGACGCCGCTGTTATCCAGGGAAGAGAAGAGATAAAGAGAGAAAACGTCGCGGGCGACGGCTACGGCGGAGCAGGCGGCGAGAAGTGCGCGGAACGGTTGCGAGGAGAAAAGCGGTTTTCCGCTCTGTTTTATCATAAACGCTACGCCGGAAAACAGCGACCATAGCAGAAACGCAAATACCATATCCGAAATTCCCCTCGTGCGGAAAACGCAGAAGCCGGAGAAGAGATATGCTGCGGAGAGGAAGAAAAGCTGGCGGGAGGTCAGCCCTCTTGAAAGCGTCATTTTTTCTCCCCCCTTCCCGTTCTTTTAATGCGCTTTCCCGTAATTGATATTGGTGCGATGTGCATTTTCGGAACGGCGGTCATTATCGGAAAATCTCTCATCCCCTCAGGCGAAATCGGCGCAACGGGCGAAAGATACGGAGCGCCGAAGGAGCTCTTTCCCGCAAGGAAAAGCACCCCGCAGACAAATCCGAGAAAGAAGCCGTAAAGCCCGAAAAAGCCGGCGAGAAGAATCATAATCGATCTGTAAATGACGGAGGGGTTCATATAAGGCGGAACGATGAAATTGCAGAGGGCGGCGAGCGCAACGATTATCAGTACGGACGACGACGCAATTCCCGCTTCGATTGCGCTGTCGCCGAGGAGGAGCGCACCGACTATACCGACAGCCGAGCCGACCGCCTTCGGCATTCGCAGCCCGACCTCGCGCACGAGCTCAAACAGGAGAAAAACGACGATGACCTCTGAAAATATCGGTATTGCGAGCCCTTCTCTTGACTCGTTTATGACCTCAAGCGTTGCAGGCGGGACCATATATTCGTGATGTGTAAGAATCGCCGTGAAAACAGCGGGCAGCCAGACGGATATTGCCATTGCCGCAAGGCGCAGGAGGCGCACAAAGCTCGCATACCAGGGGCTCTTCGCATAGTCCTCCGTGACCTGAAAGCCTTCGCAGAAAAGATATGGCACCGTCAGCACGACCGGCGAGCCGTCAACGATTATCGCAATCCTCCCCTCTGTCAGCTTTGCGGCGACTTTGTCCGGTCGCTCTGAATTGCCGACTGTCGGAAAGAGGGCGTATCTGCCGTCCTGAATGCAGATTTCGACGGTTCCGGAGTCTGTGACGGTTGCGACATCTATATTTTTTATCCTGCGTATCACCTCCGCAACGAGGCCTTCCCGCGCGATTCCTTCCATATACATTATCGCAACGTCTGTCTTTGATTCCGTTCCGACGGAAAAATTCAGCTTTTTGAGCCTTGCCGTGTGCAGGCGGCGACGGATGAGCATAGCGTTTGATTCGCCGTTCTCCGTAAAGCCCTCGTGCGGGCCTCTTATGACGTTCTCCGTGTCCGGCTCGTTTCCGGAGCGCCCCTCCTCGTTCTTCGTGCCGACGGAAAGCGCATAGCAGGGAGAGCCGTCATACATAAGAACGGCGGAGCCGGAGAGCAGCTTTTCTTCGGCTTCGTTTTCATCTGCGATTTCGGAAAGTGAGGCGGAGGCGATCGAGCTCTCAATGCAGAAGCCGTTTCCCTCGCGACCGTATGCAGCGGATAGCGGGTCGATAACCTGATCCGCTATCATATTTTTGGAGCAGAAGTTCGAAATATAAAAAATGCAGATGCGCATATCTCCGTAACGCAGGTTGCGGACCGAAAGATCTGACATTTTTTCAAAGCGACTTTCAAAGTCCGCCCTTTTGCTTTCGTAAATATCCATAAATACCTTTTTTATTTTTATTATTCTGTCCGGAGCGTCAAAATATGGGCGGGAATTTTTGCTTTTTCGGCTCGCTGGCGGAATTGTCGCAAAAAAATATGAAAAAAGCAAAGAAAAAATTTCAAAAACCTATTGCAATTATCAAAAAAAGCTGATATAATGGTAGAGCTGTATTGCAAAAGGGGCGGTCCGCTGCTTGCTCGTATGAACGCTCTTTATTTCAAAAGGAGGAAAAAACAATGGATAAGATTTCAGCTTTTGTCAGCGAGCAATTAAAGACCGAGCTCCCCAAGTTCGAAGTTGGTGACACGGTCGTCGTTCACAATAAGATAGTCGAGGGCACGCGCGAAAGAATTCAGCTCTTTGAAGGAACGGTTATCGCCAAGAGAAACGGCGGTATCTCCGAGACTTTCACAGTCAGAAGAATTGCTTACGGCGTCGGCGTTGAGAAAACGTTCCCTCTGCACTCTCCGAAGGTTGCTAAGGTCGAAGTTATCCGCCGCGGTAAAGTAAGACGTGCTAAACTCTATTACGTACGCGACAGAGTCGGCAAAGCAGCTAAGGTTAAAGAACAGATTTAATTGCGAAAACTCCGCAGTACAGCTGCGGAGTTTTTTTATAAAAAGGCCCGAATAAACGAATCGTGCGATGCCGAAAATAAAACATAAAGGAGAAACGGTTTTGAAAAAAAGTATCAGACAGGAAAGAGCCGAAAGACTTGAAGAAATGAAAAAAATGAGCCGCGGACTGAAAATTGCGTATATTATTCTCGGCGTGCTTGTAATGGCAAGCCTTGTGCGTGCCGTTATGCTCGGAAACTATGAAAATGCCTTCCTTTGCGTGCTTGTATTCATAATGTTTTCGATACCGAGTTTTGTTAAAAGGCAGTTTCATCTCGACATTCCGAATGTGCTTGAGATAATTGTTCTCGTGTTCATTTTCGCATCGGAAATACTCGGCGAGATTGCGAGCTTCTTCATAAATATTCCGTTCTGGGATACTATGCTTCATACAACCTGGGGCTTCATATGCGCCGCGCTCGGCTTTTGCCTTGTCGATGTGCTCAACCAGGATGAAAAAATCAAGTTTACGCTTTCCCCGTTTTATGTTTCGGCTGCGTCATTCTGTTTTTCAATGACTGTCGGCGTGTTCTGGGAGTTCTTTGAGTTTGGGGTTGACAGGCTGCTTGGCAAGGATATGCAGAAGGATACGATTATAAATTCCTTTAATTCAACTCTCCTCGATCCGACGAAGAGCAACATTCCGATAAGCGTTTCGGGAATTACGGATACGGCTGTAAACGGTCAGTCGCTCGGAATAAACGGTTATCTCGATATAGGCCTTTACGACACAATGGAGGATCTTTTTGTCAACTTCCTCGGCGCGCTTGTGTTCTGCATAATCGGATATTTCTATATAAAGCATCGCGGAAAAGGGAAGATAGCAAAAAACTTCATTCCTACCCTCCGCATAGAAAACGACGAAGATAAGGCTCTTGCGGAGACAAACGGAAATGAAAAATAAGAAAAGGTCAACCGGGGAGATATTGAGATTCTTCCCGATTGCCGTAGTTGCTGCTATTGCGATCCTGTATTTTGTTTTCAGAGACAAGATAACGGCGGATAACATAATTGGTATTACGCCGAAGAGCGAAGCGCTTGCCGTTCTGTTTATGATGCTGATCGGCGCTGTGAAGGGCTTATCCGTGTTCTGCCCGTTTTTGCTTCTGGAATTTATATCCGTTCTGATATTCAAGGACAAGGTTACGGCGATATTGGTCAATCTTGCTGTGATTGCCGCTTCGTTTTCCTCCGCTTATGTGGCGGGCAGAATATCGGGCGCGGTTACTGTGGACAAGCTGCGCAAAAGATACCCGAAGTTTGAGGATTTTTATTCTCTGATAAAAAAGAACAGCCTTTTTGCCGTATTCGCTATGCGCGTCGTCGGAGTTTTGCCGATGGACGTTGTGAGTATGTATTTCGGAGCTTCGAAAATAAGCTATCCGAAATATCTTGTGATGAGCCTGCTCGGCGCCGCCCCCGACCTTATACTTGAAACGATTATCGGAGCAGAGATAAAAAATTATCGCTCGCCGGCGTTCTGGATAGCCGTTGTGAGCAGACTGGCGTTCACGGCAACCACTATGCTCGTTTACCGCTTATGGGTGAAGAAAAGCAAAAATAAGACGGAGGACACCGCCGAAAATGATGAATAAAAAGCAGAGATGAAAGGCCATCTCTGCTTTCTTTATTCGGGGCTTTTGCAAAACAATAACTGAAGCGTCTTTTGCCATACATATCGATAAAGATGGGGTGACGGGAGGGGAGACCCCTCCCCTACAAACAATGCCCGTTTATGAGGCAATAAAATATTTGCACAAAGCCAATAATTGAAGCTTCTTTTGTCTTCTTTTCTTCCCGAAGAAAAGAACGATACAAATCAAAAAGGAGCAGAATGTCTGCTCCTTTGATGAAAGTATAAAGTTTGTTCAAACAAATAATTGAAGTTTCTTTTGCCTGATTTTCTTTTCAAAGGAGCGCAGGGCGAGAAATAAAAACAGAGATGAAAAATCATCTCTGTTTTCTTTATTTATGATTTTTAGAAACCAATTACCGAAGTTTCTTTTACCTACTTTTCTTTTCAAAGAAAAGTAGGTTATGCCATACGGTCTGCGAGTTTTGCGCCGCCGAGAATGTGAAAATGCAGGTGCGGGACAGTCTGGCAGGCATCCGGACCGCAGTTTGAGATTATGCGGTAACCGCCTGTGAGCCCTGCGGCTTTTGCAATCTGCGGAATGTGCTCGAAAATGTACGACACAATGCCGCTGTTGGCTTCGGTTATCTCATTGGCCGAGGCGATATGCTCCTTCGGAATGACAAGGATATGAACCGGCGCCTGCGGATTTATATCGTAGAACGCAAGGATCTTATCGTCCTCATATGCTTTTCTGGAAGTGATTTTCCCTTCGCATATCATACAGAAAACGCAACCTTCCATTATTTTGACTCCTTCAGCGAAGCGGCAATCTGCTCAAGCAGCTCAAGCTCTCTCGCCTTTCTTGCCTTTTCGGCAGCGATCTCTGCTTCTGCCGCAGCTTTTGCTTCATCGGCAGCTTTCTTTTCAGCTTCTTCCTTTGCTTTCGCTTCTGCTTCTGCCTTGGCGCGTTCCTTGTCTTCGCCCGTCAGCTCCATACGCATTTTTTCGGCTTTTTTTGTTACGCTCATAACGATTTTGAGAAATACGAACATAACGAACGCAATGATCAGAAAGTCGATTATGGACTGGAGGAACGAGCCCCAAAGGATTGCAACCTCGGGAGTTGTTACTGTTTTTGTTCCGTCTGCGGCAATCTCCGCAACCTCGGGACGAAGCACCCATTTCATATCTGCGAGGGAAGCGTCGTGAGAGAGAAGGGAGAGGATCGGCGCGATGAAGCCCTTGGTAAATGCAGTTACGATTGCCGTGAAGGCTGTTGCAACGGCAACACCGACAGCCATATCGACAACGTTGCCCTTTGAGATGAACTTCTTGAACTCAGCCCAGAAGCCTTTTGACTTGTCCTTCATTTTGTCTTTCATTCTGATGTCCTCCTTAAATAAGCTTTTTTATAATTTCGGGGAGCGCCGCGAACGCTTCGCCGAGCTTTTCGGGATATTTCATTCCGCCTGCCATTGCGCTGTCCGGGCGACCGCCGCCGCCACCGCCGACGAAAGATGCAAGCTCTTTCAAAACGAGCGGAGCCTTGACGCCTGCCGCAAGAGCGTCCTTGCCGCAAACGCAGACGAGAGAATATTTGCCGCCGCAGTCCGTTGAAATAACGGCTACGGTATCCGGATGATTTGCTTTTATATCATCTGAAAGATTTCTGACCGTATCGACGGGGAGGGAGGTCTGCATTGACGCAACCTTTACGGCGCCGACGCTTTCCGCCTTTGCAAGCATTTCCGCAACACCCGCGGAAGCGGCTTTGAGTGACATTGCGTCAAGCTCTTTCTTTGCCTGCTTTAAGTCGCTGTGGAGGGCGGATATTTTTGCCGCGATTTCGCTTTCTTCGCTTATCTTGAGAGCGGCAAGGGCAGACTTGACAGTCGCGCTTTCTGCCTTTGCAAGCTCATATGCGCCCATACCGGAGACGAGCTCGATTCTTCTCGTGCCCGCCGCAACGGAGCTTTCCGATACGATCCTTATACAACCGATGCTACCAGTTGCGGAAACGTGTGTGCCGCCGCAGAGCTCGCTTGAGAAATCGCCCATTCTGACAACGCGGACGATGTCGCCGTATTTTTCGCCGAAGAGCGCAATCGCACCAGACTTTTTAGCCGATTCAATATCGGTTTCAACTGTTGTAACGGGGACATTTTCAAGAATTTTTTCATTGAGTATGCGCTCGACCTTTTCAAGTTCCTCCGCGGTTACTGCGGAGAAATGAGTGAAGTCGAAGCGGCCTCTCTCGGCGTCAACCATAGAGCCCGCCTGGCGGATATGATCTCCGAGAACCTTGCGCAGAGCGGCGTCGAGGAGATGAACTGCACTGTGATTTCTTGCGATTGCTGCACGGCGTGCGCCGTCAACTTTCATTGTGACCTTGTCGCCTGCGGAGAAGGAACCGCTTTCAACGTGGCAGATGTGCAGATATACGCCGTCTGCCTTTTTTGTGTCCGTTACGGTCGCCTTGCCGTTTTCGCTTTCTATCGTTCCCGTATCGCCGACCTGACCGCCGCCTTCGCCGTAGAAGCAGGTTGACTTTGTGACGATTATCGAATTTTCGCCCGATTCATCCTCCGGCTCGTGCGTATCGGGATCGATTATCGCAACGATCTCGCTTTCATCCTCGGTCTTTTCGTAGCCCGTGAATACGGTTTTTTCGAATTCCGAGAAGAGGGACTTGTCCTGCCAGCCGCTGATATTTCCTCTTGCGGCTCTTGCACGGGCTTTCTGCTCGTCAAGGCACTTTTTATAACCTTCTTCATCGATTCCGAGCCCTCTTTCAGCCGCAATCTCGCGGGTGAGGTCAATTGGGAAGCCGTATGTGTCAGAGAGCTTGAAAACGTCGGCGCCGTCAAGCATTTTCGCGCCTGACGAATTTGCTTTTTCGGTGAGTGCGTCGAGAAGGTTCATTCCGGCTTCGACGTTTGCGTCAAAGCGCTCTTCTTCCATAGACGCGATTTTGCTTATATAATCGAATTTTTCCGTCAGCTCCGGATATGCGGAGAGGTTTTCGTGCGCAACGACCTTGATGATGTCCGAGAGGAAGGCGCCCTTTATGCCGAGGAGCTTTCCGTGACGGCAGGCACGGCGGAGAAGTCTGCGGAGAACATAACCTCTGCCCTCGTTCGACGGCATTACGCCGTCCGCAATGAGGAAAGCCGAAGCTCTTGAATGGTCTGCGATGATACGCAGGGAGATGTCCGCTTTCGGGTCGTCGTGATATTTGATTCCCGCCTTTTCGCTTATGGAGGTGATGATGTTCTTTATCGTGTCTACCTCAAACATACTGTCAACGCCCTGCATTACGCAGGCGAGACGCTCAAGACCCATACCGGTGTCTATGTTTTTGGAGGCGAGCTCTGTGTAGTTGCCGTGACCGTCGTTATTGAACTGCGAGAAAACATTATTCCAGATTTCCATATAGCGGTCGCAATCGCAGCCGGGCTTGCAATCGGGCTTGCCGCAGCCGTATTTTTCGCCGCGGTCAAAATAGATTTCCGAGCAGGGACCGCAGGGACCTGAACCGTGTTCCCAGAAGTTGTCCTCTTTGCCGAGACGGATTATATGATCTTCTCTTACGCCGATCTTGTCGCGCCAGATCGCATATGCTTCGTCGTCCTCTTCGTAAACGGACGGCCAGAGCTTGTCCTCCGGAATTTCGAGAACCTTCGTCAGGTATTCCCAAGCCCAGGGCAGAGCCTCGTTTTTGAAATAGTCGCCGAAGGAGAAGTTTCCGAGCATTTCGAAGAATGTACCGTGACGAGCCGTGTATCCGACGTTTTCTATATCGTTTGTGCGGATACATTTCTGGCACGTTGCCATACGGCGGCAGGGAGGGGTGAGCTCCCCTGTGAAATATTTTTTAAGCGGAGCCATTCCCGCAACTATCAAAAGAAGCGATTTGTCATTTTCGGGGACGAGGGGGTAGCTGCCGCGGCAGAGATGACCCTTCGATTCGAAAAACGAGAGGAATGAAGCGCGCAGGTCGTTGAGTGATGTCCATTTCATAGCTATCAATTTACCTTCCGATAAAACTTGATTTACCGCATTTTCCGCGGCAAGTTATATTTATTATATTGCTTATGCGAAAAAATGTCAACATTCAGGAAGAAAATAATGCAAAAATGCTTGACAGACGGAAAAACAGATGATATACTTGTAAATTGCATTACAATGCTCGCAACAGTGCCTTTTTTTGCCCCGACTGCGACCGAAAGCGGCGGAAAAGCGCGAAAAAGGGCGTGCTTTTGCGGAGTGGAACGAATAAAAACAAAAGGCAGGAAAAAGAGCCCGCTTATGGCGGGGCCCCTGCCGCAGAAAACTTGAATGGAGTGATCGTACATTGAGAACCAAAACCAAGCAGCTCGGTAAAAACGTGGTGAGACAGAGTTTTGCCAAAATCGATGAAATACTCGATATGCCCGACTTTCTTGAGATCCAGAAAAAGTCGTATCAATGGCTTCTGGATAAGGGTCTTTCCGAAGTCCTGGCGGACGTTTCGCCGATCGTTGACTATTCCGGCAATCTTGTTATTGAGTTTGTCGGCTATTCAATCGATGCAGAACCGAAATATCCCGTTGAGGAATGCAAGGAGCGCGACGTAAACTACGCTGCCCCCCTGAGAGTGACGGTCCGTCTGACGAACAAGTCAACGGGCGAGGTCAAACAGCAGGATGTCTTTATGGGCGAATTCCCGCTTATGACAGACAGCGGCACATTCGTTATCAACGGAGCGGAGAGAGTTGTCGTTTCGCAGCTCGTCCGTTCTCCCGGTATGTATTATGATACCGCTATCGACAAGACAGGCAAACCTATCTATACCGCTCAGGTAATTCCTTACCGCGGCGCGTGGCTTGAATACGAAACGGACGCAAACGACGTTTTCTATGTCCGTATCGATAAGAACCGCAAGATACCCGTTACAATTCTTATCCGTGCGCTTGAAGAAGAAACTTCGACGGAAACCGGCATAAGAGCGCTTTTCGGCGACGAGCCCAAGATACTTGCGACGATTGCGAAGGACGGTATGCAGGAGGAGGCAGACAAAAACGGCACGACTCCCTACGAAGAATCTCTCAAAGAGATATACAGAAAGCTCCGTCCGGGCGAGCCTGCGCTTATGGAGAGCGCGCAGATCCAGCTGACAAACACCTTCTTCGATCCCAAGAGATACGATCTCGGCGCTGTCGGCAGATATAAATTCGATAAGAAAGTCGCTCTCGGCAGAAGACTTGCCGGACGCACGCTTACAAGACCCGTTATCAATCCTATCACGGGCGAGCTTATGTTTGACGCCGGCAAGGAGCTTTCCAGAGAGGAAGCGCTTGAGATCGAGGATGCGGGCGTAACGGAAGCATATGTAAAGGTCGGCGAGGACAAGGAATGCAAGCTCATTTCGAACGGAATGGTTGATTGCAAGAAGATCTTCGGTATCGACCTTAAAGAAGAGGCGGGACTTTGCGAGAAGGTCAGCCTTGCAATGCTTCTCGAAATGCAGGAGCAGGCAGACGGCGACTTTGACGATTTCAAGGCTGCTGTCGTAAATGCGGCAAAGACGAGAATAAACGAGTTCTCTCCCCGCCATATAACAAAGGAAGACATTTTCGCTTCCATCAACTATCTCATATGCCTTTCGCACGGCATCGGAACAACGGACGATATTGACCATCTCGGCAACCGTCGTATCCGCGCCGTCGGCGAGCTTATCCAGAACCAGATGAGAATCGGCTTCTCGAAGATGGATAAGAATATAAAGGAAAGAATGAACAGCCAGGACGCAGAATCTCTTACGCCCCAGTCGCTTATCAACAGCCGACCCGTTGTCGGCGCGATAAGAGAGTTCTTCGGTTCGTCTCCTCTTTCCCAGTTTATGGATCAGAACAACCCGCTTGCAGAGCTTACTCACAAGCGTCGTCTTTCGGCTCTCGGTCCCGGCGGTATTTCCCGTGACAGAGCGTCGTTTGAGGTTCGTGACGTTCACTACACACACTACGGACGTATCTGCCCGATAGAGACGCCGGAAGGCCCGAACATCGGCCTTATCTCGTATCTCGCCTGCTACGCAAAGCTCAACGATTACGGCTTCATCGAAGCTCCTTACCGCAAGGTCGATAAAGAGACCGGCAAGCTGACGGACATTGTTGAGTATATGACGGCAGACGTCGAGGACGATTATATAATCGCTCAGGCGGGAGAGCCTGTTGACGAAGAGGGACGTTTCGTAAACCGCAGAGTGCTTGTCAGAGAAAGAAACGAGATCATCGAAGTTCCCGCAAGCAAGGTTGACTATGTTGACGTTTCCCCGAGAATGGCTATTTCCGTCGCAACGGGCTTCATTCCGTTCCTTGACAACGACGATAACTCCCGTGCGCTGATGGGTTCGAATATGCAGAAGCAGGCTGTCCCGCTTCTTATGACGGATTCTCCGATAGTCGCAACGGGTATGGAACACAAGGCTGCTATCGATTCCGGCATCTGCGTTCTCGCAAAAGAGGCTGGAACTGTCGAATATGTCAGCGCAGACAAGGTTGTTGTCAGACGCGAAAACGGCATAAAGGACACTTATGAGCTGCTCAAATTCAAGCGCTCGAACCAGGGAACCTGTATAAACCAGAGACCGATAGTCAGCGTCGGCGAGACGCTCGAAAAGGGCGACGTTATTGCGGACGGTCCCGCAACGTCGAAGGGAGAGATTTCTCTCGGAAAGAACGCCCTCATCGGCTTTATGACCTGGGAAGGTTATAACTACGAGGACGCCGTTCTTCTCAACGAAAGACTCGTGAGAGACGACGTTTATACCTCAATTCATATAGAAGAATACACAATCGAAGCAAGAGATACCAAGCTCGGTCCGGAAGAGATCACACGCGAGATCCCGAACTGCGGCGAGGACGCCCTCAAGGATCTTGATCAGGAGGGTATCATCCGCATCGGTACGGAGGTCCGTGCGGGAGATATACTCGTCGGTAAGGTTACGCCGAAGGGCGAAACGGAGCTGACTCCCGAAGAAAGACTTCTCCGCGCGATATTCGGCGAAAAGGCGAGAGACGTGCGCGATACGTCGCTCAAGCTCCGCCACGGCGAATCCGGAATAGTTGTTGATGTCAAGGTGTTCTCCCGCGCAAACTCGGATGAGCTTTCTCCCGGCGTAAACAAGACGGTAAGAGTTTACGTTGCGCAGAAGCGTAAGATATCTGTCGGCGACAAGATGGCAGGACGCCACGGTAACAAGGGCGTTGTTTCGAGAATTCTTCCTCCCGAGGATATGCCTTATATGGCAGACGGCACTCCTCTTGACATCGTTCTTAACCCTCTGGGCGTTCCTTCCCGAATGAACATCGGTCAGGTGCTTGAGGTTCACCTCGGCATCGCAGCGAGAACGCTCGGCGTAAAGGTTATGACTCCGGCATTCGACGGAGCAAAGGAATCCGATATTACGGAAGCCCTCAAGGAAGCGGGTCTCCGTCCGGACGGAAAGAGAATACTTTACGACGGCAGAACGGGCGAGCCGTTTGACAACCCCGTAACCGTCGGCATAATGTATTATCTCAAGCTCCACCACCTCGTTGACGATAAGATTCACGCAAGAAGCACGGGTCCTTACTCCGTAATCACGCAACAGCCTCTCGGCGGTAAAGCGCAGTTCGGCGGTCAGCGTTTCGGAGAAATGGAGGTATGGGCACTTGAGGCATACGGCGCAGCATACACCCTCCAGGAGATACTGACTGTCAAATCGGACGACGTGACGGGAAGAGTCAGAACGTTCGAAGCGATCGTAAAGGGTCAGAATATACCGACTCCGGGCGTTCCCGAATCGTTCAGAGTTCTTGTAAAAGAGCTTCAGTCCCTCGCGCTTGACATCAAGGTTCTTGATGAGGACGGCAATGAAATCGAGCTTTCGCAGCTCGGTGAGGCTGAAAACGAAGCAGGACCCGCATACGTTACGGAGGACGACATCGGCGAGACGGTTGCAGGCGACGGCGAAACGGACGATATGCTCGTTGAAGACGAAAACGGCGTTGTCGACGACGATGACTTCTCAGACGAGTTTTCCGAAGAATATGACGACGGAATCGACGACGTCGGCGATGATTACGAATAAGAGAGGGGAGAAAGATAAATGGCAAAAAACGTTTTTGATTCAATAAAAATCGGGCTTGCCTCTCCCGAAATGATAAGAAGCTGGTCACACGGCGAGGTAACAAAGCCGGAGACTATAAACTATCGCACGCTCCGCGCCGAGAAGGACGGTCTTTTCTGCGAAAAGATCTTCGGACCGACAAAGGACTGGGAATGTCTCTGCGGAAAATACAAGCGCGTGCGTTATAAAGGCAAGGTCTGCGAAAGATGCGGCGTTGAGGTTACGACCAAAAAAGTCCGCCGCGAGAGAATGGGTCATATAGAGCTTGCGGCTCCCGTGTCTCACATCTGGTATTTCAGAGCCATTCCTTCAAGAATGGGAACGATACTCGATATTTCTCCCAGAGCGCTTGAAAAGGTTCTCTATTTTGCGCAGTATATAGTTCTCGACCCCGGCAGCACTCCGCTTGAAAAGAAGCAGGTGCTTTCCGAGCGCGAATATCGCGATATGTATGAAAAATACGAAAACGATTTCCGCGTCGGTATGGGCGCAGAGGCTATAAAGGAGCTCCTCCAGGAGATCGATATAGATAAGCTTTCCGAGGAGCTGAGAGCGGAGCTCAATTCCGCTTCCGGACAGAAAAAGCTCAAGATAATCAAGAGACTTGAGGTTGTTGAAGCGTTCCGTCGTTCGGGAAACAAGCCCGAATGGATGATACTTGACGTTATCCCCGTTATCCCGCCGGAAATCAGACCGATGGTCCCGCTTGACGGCGGCAGATACGCAACCTCGGATCTTAACGACCTTTATCGCAGAGTAATAAACAGAAACAACCGTCTCAAAAAGCTCAATGAGCTTATGGCGCCGGAAATAATAATAAAGAACGAGAAGCGTATGCTCCAGGAAGCCGTTGACGCCCTTATCGACAACGGTCGCCACGGAAAGGCTGTCACGGGAGGCTCGAGCGGGCGTCCGCTCAAGTCCCTCTCCGAGATGCTGCGCGGTAAACAGGGACGTTTCCGTCAGAACCTGCTCGGAAAACGTGTTGACTATTCCGGACGTTCCGTTATCGTTGTCGGTCCTTCGCTCAAGATCTATCAGTGCGGTCTTCCGAAGGAAATGGCGCTTGAGCTCTTCAAGCCGTTCGTTATGAAGCGTCTTGTCGAAACTCAGAACGCATCGAACATCAAGGACGCAAAGAAGAAGGTTGAAAGAGTCAGCCCCGAGGTCTGGGACGCTCTTGAAAACGTAATAAAGGATCATCCCGTACTGCTCAACCGAGCTCCGACTCTTCACCGTCTGTCCATTCAGGCGTTCGAGCCGATACTCGTTGAAGGCAGAGCAATCAAGCTTCACCCGCTCGTCTGTACAGCATTCAACGCAGACTTCGACGGCGACCAGATGCCTGTTCACGTTCCGCTTTCGAGCGAGGCGCAGGCAGAGGCGAGATTCCTTATGCTCTCGGCAAACAACTTCCTTAAACCTGCCGACGGTAAGGCTGTAACCGTTCCTTCGCAGGATATGGTGCTTGGTTCTTACTATCTGACGATAGACCGCGCCGGCGAAAAGGGCGAGGGCGGATTCTATCGCGACTTCGACGAAGCTATGATGGCTTATGAAAACGGTTACCTCGGAATTCACGCGCCTATCAAGGTCAGAGTTTCGAAGGAGATAGACGGCGTTGTTCACACGGGCATAATCGACGCTACGCTCGGTCGTCTCATATTCAACAAGCCCATTCCTCAGGATCTCGGTTTTGTTGACAGAAGCGATCCCGCAAAGCTTCTCGATCTTGAAGTCGCTTTCCCGACGGCAAAGAAGCAGCTCGGCGAGATAGTTGACCGTACGATAAAGACGCACGGACCGACAGTCACGGCTCAGGTGCTTGACGATATCAAGGCAAACGGCTTCAAATATTCAACAAAGGCTTCGATTTCGATCTCCGTAAGCGATATGACGGTTCCGGAAGAGAAGAAGGAGCTTATCACAGCCGCAGAGCACGAGGTCGAACAGATCACAAAGAACTTCCGTCGAGGACTTCTTTCGGACAAGGAACGCTATGACAGCGTAATCAAGGTCTGGGAAGAAACGACGAAGAAGGTTGAGGAAGCGCTTCTTGCGTGCCTCTCCAGATATAACCCGATAAAGATGATGGCTGATTCGGGCGCGCGTGGTTCTATCGCGCAGATGAAACAGCTCGCCGGTATGCGCGGACTTATGTTCTCGGCAACCGGTAAAACAATGGAAATACCGATTAAATCAAACTTCCGTGAAGGTCTGAACGTTCTTGAGTACTTCATCGGTGCAAGAGGATCGCGTAAATCGCTTTCCGATACGGCTCTTAAAACGGCAGACTCCGGTTACCTTACAAGACGTCTCGTTGACGTTTCGCAGGATGTCATCGTAAGAGAGGACGACTGCGGTACGAGAGAAGGTATCTGGGTCAGCGACGTAAAGGACGGAAACTCCGTAATCGAGCCGCTTGAGGACCGTCTCCCCGGAAGATACCTCATCGGAGATGTTGTCAACAAGGCGACGGGCGAGGTTATTGCTCACGACGGCGACTTCATCACCCCCGATATGGCAAAGAAGATCGTTGCTTCCGGCGCAGAGAGAGTACACGTCCGCTCGATACTCAAATGTAAAGCGAAGCACGGCGTATGCGCTCATTGCTACGGCTCGGATATGGCGTCCGGAAAGACTGTCAGCGTAGGCGAGGCTGTCGGTATAATTGCCGCTCAGTCGATCGGCGAACCCGGTACACAGCTTACGATGAGAACGTTCCATACGGGCGGTATCGCCGGTTCCGATATTACGCAGGGTCTTCCGAGAGTTGAAGAGCTCTTCGAAGCCCGCAGACCGAAGAAAACGGCAACTATCTGCGAGGTTGACGGTACTGTCAGAATTGCAGACACAAAGAAGACGAGAAACGTTATCGTTACAAACGCAAAGGGCGAGGAAACCGTATACCCGATTCCGCTCGGCACAAAGATCCTTGTTTCGGAGGGATCGTTTATCAGCAGGGGCGACGCTATCACAGAGGGTAATATGAGCCTTGCGGACATTACGAGAATCAACGGACTTGACGCCGTTTATGACTATATCATCAGAGAGGTTCAGAGAGTTTACCGCTCTCAAAGCATCAAGATAAACGATAAGCATATCGAGGTCATTGCCCGCCAGATGACAAGAAAGGTCAGAATCGAGGACGGCGGCGATACGTCCCTGCTTATGGGCAGTATGGCTGATGTCACAGAGTTTGTTTTGGAAAACGAGGAGATCGAGCGCAGAATTGCTGCGGGAGAGAGAACTCTCCGCCCGGCAACGGCAACTCCCGTTCTTCTCGGTATCACAAAGGCCGCTCTTCAGACAGAGTCCTTCCTCTCCGCTGCTTCCTTCCAGGAAACAACGAAGGTTCTTACGGACGCTGCCATCAAGGGCAAGGTTGACAGCCTCCTCGGACTCAAGGAGAACGTCATCATAGGTAAGCTCATTCCTGCCGGAACGGGACTTGCCTGCTATCGCGACGTCGAGGTCAGACGCGCCGACGGCACGGATGAGGACGAAGGCGACGATGCTTTCACGGCATAAAGAAACAGTAGCGAAAACCGCTTAAAAAACGAGGCGCACGACAGAAAATTCGTGCGCCTCGGATTTTTGTGCAAAAAAACGGAAATAATACTCTTTATGAGAGATAAAATTTATAAAAATTCCGTTGACAAAAGGAAATTTTAATGATATGATATATGATACGTAAGTGTGCAATTGAAAGTGTGCCCGCTTGCAGAAAATCGGTATCAACCCTGCAAAACCGCTTGCAGGGAACGATATATAAACATTTTATTTATTAAAAACGAAAGGAGGAAATGTTTAATGCCTACCTTTAACCAGCTTGTCCGCAACGGTCGTCAGGAACGTCAGTACAAGTCAAAGGCTCCCGTGCTTCAGAAAGGTTTCAACTCCATAAAGAAGTCTACAACCGATCTCAGCTCGCCGCAGAAGAGAGGCGTATGCACAAAGGTTACAACCCAGACACCTAAAAAGCCGAACTCGGCTCTCCGTAAGATTGCCAGAGTAAGACTTACAAACGGGCTTGAAGCAACCTGCTACATCCCCGGTATCGGTCATAACCTTCAGGAACACTCGGTCGTTCTTATCAGAGGCGGCAGAGTACGTGACCTGCCCGGTGTACGTTACCATATCATCCGCGGTACGCTCGATGCACAGGGCGTTGCAAACCGTAAGCAGAGCCGTTCTCTGTACGGTGCAAAGCGCGGCAAGAAAGCCGCAAAATAAGTCCGCATAAGGCGGAAAAAGGTATTAAAATCTTATCGCAAGCGCTTTTGCTTTTGATAGATAATATGTTTATTTTACTCGCGCAAATATGTGCGGGCGGACAGCAGAGCATCTTTTCAAAATGACAAAGCACAGCGGGAGGAAACTTTCGAGTACCTATGATATTCATTATATGTGAAGGAGGGAATAACAGTGCCAAGAAGAGGTCAGATTTCCAAGAGAGATGTCTTGCCGGATCCGCTTTATAACTCCAAAGTAGTTACAAAGCTTATCAATAACGTTATGGAAGACGGCAAAAAGGGCGTAGCTCAGAAAATCGTTTACGACGCATTCGCAACGGTTGAAAGCAAAACGGGAAAGCCTGCTCTTGACGCATTTACGGAAGCATTGAACAACATTATGCCCGTTCTTGAAGTCAAGGCTCGCAGAGTCGGCGGTTCGACTTACCAGGTCCCGATGGAGGTTCGCCCCGAAAGAAGACAGACTCTGGGACTTAGATGGCTCGTACTTTTCGCAAGAAAGCGTAGCGAGCGCAATATGTCCGAAAGACTTGCCGGAGAAATTATGGACGCCGTAAACAATACGGGCGCATCCGTCAAGAAAAAAGACGAAATGCACAAGATGGCAGAAGCCAACAAGGCATTCGCGCATTACAGATATTGATCATTTTGCCGACGAATTGTTCGCAGCGAGTATCAAACTGAACAACAAATTTTTATTTAAGGAGCTTAAATATGCCAAGAGAATATACGCTTGAACATACAAGAAATATTGGTATCATGGCTCACATCGACGCCGGCAAAACGACTACCACAGAAAGAATCCTTTATTACACCGGTAAGACACACAAGCTTGGCGAAACCCATGATGGCTCTGCCACTATGGACTGGATGGAGCAGGAGCAGGAGAGAGGTATAACAATCACCTCCGCTGCCACCACTTGTTTCTGGAAGGGAAACAGAATCAACATCATAGACACGCCCGGACACGTTGACTTTACGGTCGAGGTTGAGCGTTCGCTCAGAGTGCTGGATGGTTCGGTAACAGTTTTCTGTGCCAAAGGCGGTGTTGAGCCGCAGTCTGAAACCGTATGGCGTCAGGCTGACAAATACGGAGTCCCGAGAATGGCTTATGTCAACAAGATGGACATAAACGGCGCGGACTTCTATCGTGTAATCAAAATGATGAAGGAACGTCTCAAAACAAATCCCGTTCCGATTCAGCTTCCCATCGGTAAGGAGGATACCTTCAGAGGCATCATCGACCTTATCAATATGGAAGCAGACGTCTATTATGACGATTTGGGCAAGGATATGCGCGTTGAGCCTATCCCTGCAGATATGGTAGATCTCGCAAACGAATACAGACAGAATATGATTGAGGCTATTGCCGAATCAGACGAAGCTCTGTTTGAAAAGTATTGCGGCGGAGAAGAACTGACGGTTGAAGAGATCAAGAGCGCGCTCAGAAAGGAAACGATCGCAAACAAGGTCGTTCCCGTTGTGTGCGGTACGTCCTATAAAAACAAGGGCGTTCAGAAGCTCCTCGACGCAATCGTCGATTATATGCCCGCACCTACCGATATTCCTCATATAAGAGGTATAAACCCCGATACGGAGGAGGAAGAGGAGAGACCTTCTTCCGATGAAGCTCCGTTCGCGGCTCTCGCATTCAAGATTATGACCGACCCTTATGTCGGAAAGCTCTGCTTCTTCCGCGTTTATTCCGGTTGCATCAATGCAGGCGAAACCGCATTGAACACGGAAAAGGGCGTAAGAGAGCGTTTCGGTCGTATTCTTCAGATGCACGCAAACGAAAGAAAGGATATAGACGCTTGCTACGCAGGTGACATTGCTGCCGTTGTCGGTACGAAAAACACGACAACAGGCGACACACTGTGCGATGAAAAGCATCCTATCGTCCTTGAATCGATGGAATTCCCGGAACCCGTTATCAAGGTTGCAATCGAACCTAAAACAAAAGCGGGCCAGGAAAAGATGGGCATAGCCCTCGCAAAGCTGGCTGAGGAAGACCCGACCTTCAGAACCTATACGGATGAAGAAACAGGTCAGACAATCATCGCCGGTATGGGCGAGCTTCACCTTGAAATTATTGTTGACAGACTTCTGCGCGAATTCAAGGTCGAGGCAAACGTGGGCAAGCCTCAGGTTTCATATAAGGAAACCATCACAGCCTCAGCTGATGAAGACTGCAAGTATGCACGTCAGTCCGGCGGTAAGGGTCAGTACGGTCACGTTAAGATAACGATCGAGCCGAACGAACCCGGCAAGGGCTACGAATTCATCAACAAGGTAGTAGGCGGAGAAGTTCCCAAGGAATATATCCCTGCTGTTGATGCAGGTATCCAGGGTGCGATGCAGTCCGGTATTCTTGCCGGCTACAACGTAGTAGACGTAAAAGTAACCCTTACGGGCGGTTCTTATCATGAAGTTGACTCGTCTGAAATGGCATTTAAGATAGCGGGTTCGATGGCCTTCAAAAATGCCATGAGAAAAGCTTCACCGATACTGACGGAACCGATCATGAAGGTCGTCGTAATTACGCCTGACGATTATCTCGGAGATGTTATCGGCGATATCAACTCGCGCCGCGGAAACATCCAGTCTATGGATCCGCTCAACGGCGCAACGCAGATAACCGCATCAGTACCTCTTTCCAATATGTTCGGATACGCAACGGACCTCCGTTCCAGAACGCAGGGACGCGGACAGTATTCAATGGAGCCGAGCCACTTCGCTCAGGTGCCGAAGAACATCGCGGAAGAGATTATGAACGGAAAGAAATCCGGCAACTAATCAAAACAAAAATTAAAAAAATAAATGCGGGATGAAAAATTCCGCAAAACAAGGAGGATTTTATAATGGCAAAGGCTCATTTCGAAAGAACCAAACCGCACGTAAACATTGGTACGATCGGACACGTTGACCACGGTAAGACAACTCTTACAGCAGCTATCACAAAGGTGCTTTCTATTGCAAACGGCAAGAACGAATTCCTTGCTTATGACCAGATCGATAACGCTCCCGAGGAAAAAGCTCGTGGTATCACAATTAACACAAGACACGTTGAGTACGAGACAGAGAAGCGTCACTATGCGCACGTTGACTGCCCCGGACACGCAGACTACGTTAAGAATATGATCACAGGTGCAGCTCAGATGGACGGTGCGATCCTCGTTGTTGCTGCTTCCGACGGTCCCCTTCAGCAGACACGCGAGCACGTTCTTCTTGCACGTCAGGTTGGCGTTCCCGCAATCGTAGTTTACCTCAACAAGTGCGACCTCGTTGACGACGACGAACTTCTTGAGCTCGTTGAAATGGACATTCGTGACCTTCTCAACCAGTACGAGTTCCCCGGCGACGACACACCCATCATCCGTGGTTCCGCAAGAGAAGCTCTTGAGAGCACATCTACAGACATCAACGCTCCCGAATATAAGTCCATCATCGAACTTATGAACGTTGTTGACGAATACATTCCTACTCCCGAAAGAAAATCCGATCTTCCGTTCCTTATGCCTGTCGAGGACGTATTCTCCATCACAGGTCGTGGTACGGTTGCTACGGGTAGAGTTGAGAGAGGTACAGTTAAGGTTGGCGACGTAGTTGAAATCGTTGGTCTCTCCGATGAAAAGAAGAGCACAACTGTTACAGGCGTTGAAATGTTCAAGAAGCTCCTTGACCAGGCTGAAGCAGGCGATAACATCGGCGCGCTCCTCCGTGGTATCCAGAAGAACGAAATCGAAAGAGGACAGGTTCTCTGCAAACCCGGTTCCATCCATCCTCACACAAAGTTCGTTGGCCAGGTTTACGTTCTTACAGAAAAAGAAGGCGGACGTAAGAAACCCTTCTTCCCCGGCTATCGTCCTCAGTTCTACTTCAGAACAACAGACGTTACAGGTACTATCGAACTTCCTGAAGGCGTTGAAATGTGCCGTCCCGGCGATAACGTTGATATGACAGTTGAGCTTATCACACCTATCGCTATCGAAAAGGGACTTAACTTCGCTATCCGTGAAGGCGGCAGAACAGTTGGTTCCGGCGTTGTTGCTACAATCGTTGAGTAATTAACATTATGATTTTTCGGGGCGGGGCAACCTGCCCCGAAAAGTTTATAAAGATCTTTGGGGAATGGCGAAAATCCATACCGGCAGTTACAGTCTGCGAACGCCTTCGGGCGCCGACAAGGTGAAACTCCTTGACCGACGGTCAAAGTCCGGATGAGAAAAGATTTGCGGAGAAGTCCGCGTTCCCCCTGTCTGACCGGGGATTTTTTATTTCCCGGAGAAAGGGAAAATATGAAAGAAAGCAAAATCAGTGTCAAATCGGTTGCGACGGTCGGCGTGCTCGGCGCCGTTGCGACTGTGCTTATGTATCTCGAATTTCCGCTTGCATTTATAATTCCGAGCTTTGTCAAATTTGATTTTTCCGATCTTCCGCCTCTGCTCGCTTCGTTTGCGCTCGGACCTTTGGCGGGTGTTTCGGTATGTCTTATCAAATGCGCGATACATATTGCTGTATCGTCAAGCGCGGGAGTCGGCGAGCTCGCAAACTTTATCCTCGGATGCTGTTTCGTTGCTCCGGCGGGAATAATATACAAGCGTATAAAAACTAAAAAGTCAGCTCTCATCGGCTCTTTGACAGGGTCGCTTGTAATGGCGGCAGCCAGTCTTCCCGTAAACTATTTTATAACATATCCGTTCTATATGAGCGCATACGGGCTTTCGGAGGAGACGATAATTTCGATGTATCGGGCAATTCTTCCTTCGATTGAAACTCTTCCGCAGGCGCTTCTCATCTTCAATGTGCCGTTTACATTCGTCAAGGGGCTTGTTGTCTCTGTCATAGTATTCTTTACCTACAAGCGCCTTTCCCCGATCCTTCACGGAAGGAAATAAAATTTGAAAACAGCGCATATAATTACGCGAAAAATATAAATTCGGAGAGAAATTATGCTTTTATCAATAACTCAGGCAATATCTGATTTTTTCCTTGAAACCGTCGGCAGGGAGCTTTGTGTTTTCTTCTGCTCGATGATACCGATAATCGAGCTGCGCGGTGCGATACCGCTTGGGGCAGCGCTTGGAATGCAGCCTCTTCCGACGTATCTTCTCAGCGTTGCGGGGAATATGCTTCCCGTGCCTTTTATACTTCTTTTCATCAAAGCGATAATCAAGCTGATGCAGAAATCGAAATTCTTTTCGAAATTTGCAAACTGGCTTGTCGGGAAGGCGGAGAAAAACAAAGAAAAAATTACAAAATACGGCTTCTGGGGCGTTGCGATATTCGTTATGATCCCGCTTCCCGGCACAGGCGCCTGGACGGGAAGCCTTGTCTGCGCGATGCTTGATATGCCTTTCTGGAAAGCGATCCTTTCAACTCTCCTCGGCGTTATGGCGGCGGGTGTAATAATGTCGCTGATTTCGTTCGGAATTGCCGGAATTTTGGGATGATTGTCGAAAAAATATAAATTTACTATTGCATTATAAAAAAACATATGATATAATAAGCACATCTTATCAAGAGAGGCGGAGGGACTGGCCCTGTGAAGCCCGGCAACCTGTATTATGCAAGGTGCCAATTCCCGATAGATGAGATTTGTTTTAAGCATTTCGGTCGTCTTGGGGAGATCCAAGACGATTTTTATTCGGGACTGTTAAGAAATAATAGCTTAAAAAGGAAAAAACAAAATGGCAACAAGATTTTTTGCGACAGAATCGGTGACGGAAGGTCATCCCGATAAGGTCTGTGACAGAATTTCGGACAGCGTGCTTGACGCACTTCTCCGCAACGATGAAAACGCGCGTTGCGCCTGCGAAACGGCTGTAACGACACAGCACGTTCTCGTTATGGGTGAGATAACGGCGAAGGGCAGTATTGACGTTGAAAAGACGGTCAGAGACGCCGTTCGTGACATCGGTTATACGAAAAAAGAATACGGCTTCGACTGCGACAACCTCAAAATTCTCAACCTTATTCATACCCAGTCGCCCGATATAGCGATGGGCGTTGACGAATCGCTTGAGGCAAAGGAGGGCGCGGGCGACGGATTTGACATCGGCGCGGGCGACCAGGGAATGGTTTTCGGCTACGCTTGCAGAGAGACGGAAAACTTTATGCCCCTCGGTTATTCAATCGCGACGAACCTTTCAAAGAAGCTGACAGCTGTCAGAAAGAGCGGCGAAATCGGTTATCTCCGTCCGGACGGCAAAACTCAGGTTACCGTTCAGTATGACGGCGACACACCTGTAAGACTTGACAACATCGTCGTTTCCGCTCAGCACGATCCGGACGCAACCCAGAAGCAGATCCGCGAGGACATAATCGAAAAGGTTATTTATCCCGTAGTTCCGAAACACCTGATTGACGCAAACACAAAGATATATGTAAACCCGACGGGCAGATTCGTTGTCGGCGGGCCTGACGGCGACAGCGGTCTGACGGGAAGGAAGATTATTGTTGATACATACGGCGGCTACGCAAGACACGGCGGCGGCGCATTCTCCGGCAAGGACGCAACAAAGGTTGACAGAAGCGCCTGCTATGCGGCAAGATATGCTGCAAAGAACATAATTGCGGCAGGTCTGGCGGACAGATGCGAGGTTCAGATTGCATATGCGATCGGTGTTGCGCATCCGCTTTGCATAAACGTAAACACGTTCGGCACGGGCAAGGTCTCGGACGAGAAGATTGCAAAGGCTCTCCGCGAGACAGTTGACTTCCGTCCCGCGGCAATCATTTCCTATTTCGGACTCAGAAAGCCGATATTTGCTCCGCTTTCGGCATACGGTCATTTCGGCAGAGAAGAGCTCGGCGTCCGCTTTGAAAAGACGGACGTTGCGGAAAAGCTTGCCGATATGCTCGGGCTGAAGCTCTGATAAACACAACGGAATAACAAACGGGCGACCTTTTTCATATCATATGATAAAAGCAAAAAGGAGCCCGTTATGTCTATATTTCTTAAAATTCTTATTGCATTTTGTGCATTTTGCGTAATTTATATTATTTTTGCAACTGTGATCTCCGTCCGTGCCGGGAAGGAGCTGAAAAAGCAAGGCTGCGACCTTATAGGCGATGAGATAAGCATTTATGCGGACGCGGACAACGTTGAATATTGCATAAGAGCGGCGATTGCCGAATCGACCTTCAAGGTCAAGAGGATAAACGTAAACATTCCGTCCGGCTCGCCGGAAAGGGAAAAAACGGCGGCGATTGCCGAAAGATTCAGAAGAAAATACAAGAACATAAAAATAAATTATATCTAAAAGGAAAAGCAATGGACGGTATTCAGGGTGGCGAGGAGCTTATAAAAATCTCCGGAATGATTGAAAAAATTATATATCAGAACGAAGAAAACGGCTATACCGTCTGCGATATTGCAACGGACGACGATGAGCTTGTAACGGCTGTCGGCATAATGCCGTATCTTTGCGAGGGAGAAAGCATTGAAGCGGGCGGAAAATGGACGGTTCATCCGCAGTTCGGTCATCAGTTTTCAATCGAATATTATGAAAAACGGCTTCCGTCAACAGAAACCGCTATTCTGAAATATCTTTCATCCGGCGCAATTCGCGGTATCGGTCGGGTGACGGCAAAGCGCATCGTTGAAAAATACGGGCTTGACAGTTTTGACGTTATCGAGCATAACCCGGATTGGCTCTGCGACCTGCCCGGTATATCTCCGAAGAAGGCGAAGGAGATTGGCGAGAGCTTCCGCTCGCAATTCGGGATGAGAACGGTTATGATGTTCTGTCGCGACTATTTCGGGCCGGTGACGTCTGTCAAGATTTATAAGCGGTTCGGAAGCGGCGCGGTTGACGTTATCAAGGCAAATCCGTATCTCCTCTGCGACGAGATAAACGGAATCGGCTTTGAAAAGGCGGATTCGGTTGCGAGGTCGCTCGGAATTCCGAAGGACGCAAGGGAGAGAATTGCCGCGGGGATAAAATTCGTGCTGACTTATAACCAGTATTCCGGCGGACACGTTTACCTGCCGAAAAATAAGCTGATCGAAACGTCGTGCAAACTGCTCGCCTGTCCTCCCGAAAGTGCGGAGACGGAGCTTGAAGCTCTTATATCCGAAGGGGCGCTTGTGCTTGTCAGAGAGGACGGCCGCGACTGCGTTTATACGAAAAACTCATATAAAGCAGAGACATATATCGTCGAAAAGCTGGACAGCCTCTCAAAAACCGATCACCGTATCGACATTATGAACGTTTCGACGCTGATCGAGAGGGTTGAGGTTGAAAACGGAATATCATACGCAAAGCTGCAAAGAAAAGCGATAACGGATTCGCTCTGTCAGGGCGTCTTTGTGCTGACGGGCGGACCCGGAACGGGTAAGACGACTGTCGCGCGGGCGATAATCAGAATATTTGAAACGCTCGGACTTTCCGTTGCCCTCTGCGCTCCGACGGGGCGTGCCGCAAAGAGAATGACAGAGGCGACGGGCAGAGAGGCAAAGACGATTCACCGTCTGCTCGAAACGGAGCGCACCTCGGAGGACGAGCCGATATTCCGTCGCAACGAGGATGACCCTCTCGATGAGGACGTAATTATGGTGGACGAGTCGTCGATGATCGATATTTATCTTATGGAGTCGCTTTTGCGGGCGACAAGACCGACGGCAAGGCTGATTCTTATAGGCGACGCAAGCCAGCTGCCGCCTGTCGGTCCCGGTTGCGTTTTCAAGGATATAATAGCATCGGACAGATACAATACGGTAGAGCTGAAGTATATTTTCCGCCAGGCGATGGAGAGTCTGATTGTCACAAACGCACACGCCGTAAATGACGGGGAACACATAGATCTGACAAAAAAGGACGGCGACTTCTTCTTTCTTCCGAGAGAGACGGACGAGCTGACGGCGCAGACCGTCGTTGACCTTTGCAGAAAGCGGCTTCCGAAAAGCTATGGGCTTTCCGTTTTTGACGGTATACAGGTCATAACGCCGTCCAAAAAGGGCGCGCTGGGGACGGAAGCCCTCTGTATGGCTCTCCAGAGCGCAATAAATCCGCCGTCAAACGGCAAAAAAGAGCTGAAACGCAGAACATCTGTGCTCCGCGAGGGGGACAAGGTTATGCAGGTGAAAAACAATTACAGCATTACCTGGAAAAAGCCCGACGGCGGCGAGGGAACCGGCGTTTTCAACGGCGACATAGGCGTCGTCGTGAAAATCAGCCATTCGGAGGAGAAGATAATCGTCGATTATGACGGGAGAACTGTTGAATACGACTTTACCTCTGCGGAGGAGCTGGAGCTCGCTTATGCGATAACCGTTCATAAAAGTCAGGGCAGCGAATATCCGATCGTCATCATCCCGCTGTTCCGTTACACACCGAAGCTGCTTACAAGAAATCTTCTTTATACTGCGATAACGAGGGCGCAGAATATGGTTGTTCTCGTCGGAGACGGAGCTGTTGCCGATATGATGGTCGATAACAACCGTCAGACCAAAAGATACACAGGGCTTGAATATTTTCTTACGAGGTTTGACGACTGATGAGGATAACGGATATTCTTTTCCCGCCCAAGTGTGTCGCCTGCGGAAAAGTGACAGAGGGCGAATACCTCTGCGCGGACTGCGAAAAGAAATACAGGGATATGTGCGGCGAGAGGTGCCGCAGATGCGGAAAACCGCATATCGACTGTCGCTGTAACAAGGTTGCGCCGGCAGACGTTGCGCTTCACCTTTTCGAATACAAAAGCGACTTTTCAAAGCGACTGATCTTTGCCCTGAAACGGAAGAACAGCAGGAGACTGCGGGATTTTCTTGCGGTTGAGTGTAAAAAGGCAATATTTTCGGCTATAACAGATATTGAAGGCTTTTCGGATTGTGTGCTGACATATGTGCCGAGGAGCAGGGAGGGCATCTCCGAATACGGCTTTGACCAGTCAAAGGAGCTTTGCGGAAAAATATCAAAGCTGACGGGGATACCGGCGGCGACCCTGTTTGCGCACAGGGCGCATTTCAGAAAACAGAAGGTGCTGACTTCGGACGAGCGAAAAGAGAATGCGGAAATGGCGTATGTTCCCGCTAAAAACGCAAAAGCGCCTTATAAGGTTATAATAATTGACGACGTATCGACAACGGGCAGCACGCTTTCAGCCTGCTCGAAGCTTGCAAGAGAGCTCGGAGCGGGGTTTGTCTGCGTTGTGACGGTCGCTTCATCTCAATGAAAACAAATAAAAGGGAGGACAACAGCTTGACAAAGACGACTAAAAAGCGGATTATCCTGATAGTGCTCTGCGCCGCCGTTCTGGCGCTTGCGGTTTTCTCGGCTTATGTTATCAGGTATCAGTTCTGGCGTATATACGGCTTTTTTGACGGCTTCGGCAAGGGCGAAACAGGTCTGCTCTGCGAGACGGATATAGGCGGAGAAGAACTCGAAAGTCTCGATATTTCGGAGCTTGAAGTCTCGGACAAGATAATTTATACAAATGTATTATGGCTTGTGAACACCGCTCATCCGCTTTCCGAAGAGGATGTGCCGGCAGTTGCGACGGTTGATGAAAAGAACAGCGTCAGCACATACGCCCTTTATGATCTCGGAAGGCTTTTTGCGGAGGTGAAAAGCAGGCTCGGCAAGGACCTGCTTATGACAAGCACATACAGAACGCGCGAATATCAGGCTCAGGTTTATGAAAACAATCCGTATGCCGCGCCTGCCGGGGCGAGTGAACACGAAACGGGGCTTGCGGTTGATGTTAAGGTTGAAGGTTATCCGCAGAAGCGGTTTATAAACAGCGAGGTTGGCAGATGGGTGGCAAAAAACTCATACAAATTCGGGTTTATCATCCGTTATCCGATGTGGGGAGAGGAACTGACCGGAATCGAGTACGAGCCTTGGCACCTGCGCTACGTCGGTGCGCCGCACGCAGAGATAATTTATCGCAGCAAAATAACGCTTGAGGAATATTCCTCTCTCTATGAGGACGGAAAATTTTATACCTACGGCGACTTTATCGTCTCGTATCAGTCCGGCAAGGAAGGAAAAATTTATATTCCGAAAACGGACGGAAGCATTTATGCTTCGCCGGATAACGCCGGAGGATATTACATCTGGGCGGAAAAATAAAAACAAAATGCGTCGGCCCGCCGACGCATTTTTAATATAATAATTGTAACCGAATCCGGAATGCCGGTGCTATATAGGCGAAAAGGGATTGATTCGAATTCTCGCGACTCAAAGTCGCTCGGTCAGGCTCGGCTCTGACAGTCTCGCTGCGGCTCGGTCACACTCGGGCTCTGACAGCCGTCAAAGGCTGTCATTCACCACCCTCGTGCCGCTTCGCTACGCCGCAGGCGCCTCATTCACTACCGAGCCCGTTCGAACCCATATTTGCTAAAACAAAAAGGACACCCTGCGGTGTCCTTTTTGTTTTGGCGGAAAGATAGGGATTCGAACCCTAGTTGGGGTATTAGCCCAAACACGATTTCCAGTCGTGCGCCTTAGACCAGCTCAGCCATCTTTCCATCGGGTAGTATTCTATCACAATTTCTCTGCGAAGTCAAGAGGGAATTTTGCGTTTGTAAGAAAAAACATATAATAATTGTAAATGAAATGTGTCAAAAAAGCCAATTTTATCGAAACCGCGCTTTGCACCTTGACAAAAATTCAAAAAAGTATATAATAAAATAGTACAATCTGAAATTATCTTCAAAAATAGTCGCTTCCTTTTGGCGTATTAAAGAAAGCGGCGGGCATTCAGAAGAATAATTGCGGGAAAACAGGCGAGAGCCTTACGGAGGTAAAAATGAAAAGAAAAATCGTTGCTTTCTTGTTTGCGATAATCTTTTGCCTGGCAAGCGTTGCAATGCCTTGTCTTGCGGCAGCTGTCGGCGAAGAAGAACACATCCATACTCATTCCGATTGCGGAATAGAGGACTGCAACATAGAAGTTGAACACGACCATTCCGGAGAAGAACCCGGATCGGGCGATGACGGCGAATCAAGCGGGGAAGATGTACCGCAGGAGTCGCTGAAAATACAGCTGGGACCCTCAAATATCGCAGGCGAAGTCAGCTTTTCTTCCGATAAAAAAGAAGTTGACATTCTGTTTTATTTCATAGACACGGATCTCTATGCGAATTACATAAACGTCCGCATAATTTATGATGCGAACGTTCTTGAATTCAAGAGTATGAGCAAAAATATATTCGGTAAAGAAGCAACGCTTACCCCTTCTTCCTCGGGCGAGATGAACGTTGTTATTTCGAGTGTTACCAACGATATATATATGAACGGTCCTGCTTTTGAGATCAAGTTTACCGTAAAGGATCAGAGCGCTCACGGAACGGTGTTCCTCAACGGTACAGCAAGAGGCGTAAAAAAGATCGGTAGCGCAGAGGCTCAGGCGGATTACGAAATTTCGACAAAAGCCGACGCTTATGCCTGCGATCATACATATACGCACATCGTCGAAAGCGCCGCAAGCTGCAGCAAAACCGGTTACAGAAGAGTTGTATGTAATGCGTGCGGAAAGATAATAAGCGAAGAAACAATTTCCGCAGCACATACTTTCCCCGCAACTCCTACAAAGTACAGCCCCGCACCCACGTGTGACACCGCAGGCGTTGCGGAATATGTCTGCATTAAGTGTATGAAGGTTGAAAAGAGAAGCGTTCCCGCGCTCGGACACGACTTTGTAAAAGAGGCAACAATACGCGAGGAAGACGGTCTCTGGCACGAGCTTTGCGTGAGATGCGGCCGCTCGCGCACGTCGCCTATCCAGTGCGAACACGGATATGCGGATTATGAACTTCTTGTTGTGACGCTTCCTGCCACCTGCACCACGGACGGCAAGGGCTCGTTCGGTTGCACAAAGTGCGGCAAGGACGCAAACGGCGCTTATAAGAAAACTGCCGTTATCACAATCAAGGCTGCTCACGATTATAAATTTGTCAGAAACACTCTTGACCCGACGAAGGATCAAGACGGAAAAGCACTTTACAAATGCTCTGTTTGCGGAGCCGAAGAAGAAAGAGCAATTCCGAAGCTCTCAAGCCATACGCACGTATGGGACAGGGCGAACGGCGTGATTATCAAAGCCGCAACCTGCAAGGACGAGGGCACTATACAGTATAAATGTAAGGGAGAGGGATGTAACGAAGTCCTTACGGAAACTCTCCCCAAGACGAACATACACAAATTCGGCGAATGGACAGGCACAAACGCAACTTGTCTCAGCTCCGGTTTGAGAACGCGCACCTGCACCGTTTGCGGAGCAAAAGAAGAGGAGACGGTTCCTGCACTCGGACACGACCTTGGCGGCTGGACAACGGTTACTGCCGCAAGCTGCGCAAACGACGGTCTTGAAAAACGCAGTTGCACCCGTTGCGATTATTCTGAAACACGTGTAATCTCGAAGTCGACAGTTGACTGTGTATATCTTGACAGCGACTATAAGATTACAAAGACACCGACGTGCAGCGAAAAGGGAATTGAAACCTGCATCTGCTCTGTCTGCAAAAAGACAACAAAGACAAGAGAGCTTCCCATAAATCCCGATGCGCACAGCTTCGGCGCATGGATGACAACGACCGAATCGACCTGTATTGCAGAAGGCGAAAGCAAGAGAGCCTGCTCGCTCTGCGGCAAGATTGAGTCGCAGCCGATTCCGGCAACAGGACACAACTTTGAGGTTGTTCCTTCAAAGAAGGGCACGATCGTAAAAGAATGCAGTCATTGCCATATGCAGAACATCGTCACAGAGAGCAAGAAAGGCAATACGCTTGCCGTTTCGAGCGACCGCTTCACACTTTCGTTCGGCAGCAACGTTTCGACAGACAAGGATATATTCTTCCTCTTCAAACTGATGACAAACGAAGAGTTCAACGAAAAGGTTAAGCCGTTTGTCGATCAGATAAACGCAAGCGCTTCTCTTGCAGCACAGTACGGAACGGTTGAATTCGCTTATAACTATACGATGACGATCGACGGAGCGCAAGCTAACCTTACCTCCGGCACCGTATTTACGATAGACCTCGGCGATGAGTATGCAAAGACGCTCTTCAACATCGCATATATTGACGAGAACGGCGCGCTCAAGCTCATCTCCCCCGATTATATAAGCCGCAAGGGCTCTGTTATAACGGTAAATATCGGCTCCGGTACGTTCAAGTATCCGTCCAACTCCCTGATTCTTCTCAACGCAGGCGCAAAGAAAGCAAACTATGCATTGCCGATAATCATCGTTGTTCTGACACTTGTCATCGCAGCAGGCGCAGTTGCATTCATCGTTCTGAAAAACAAAAAGAACGACGAACATATGCACGACACAAGCATCTGATTAAAAGAAAAATAAACCGAAGGCAAAATGCCTTCGGTTTTTTCTTTTGAGGCTCAAAATTGTGAGTTTTGATGTTGATTTGAACCCGAAAATGTTGTATAATAAGAGGGTAAAGAAATGACCGAAGTTGAGAGAGGAATGAGTCAATTATGGGCGGATATGATATAAAAACCGAGTATCTGAAAGCAAAGCGCGCGCTTTTCGACAAAAAATATGCGCATCTCAATGCAAAGCAGAGGGAGGCTGTGTACACAGTTGACGGTCCGCTACTTGTTCTGGCGGGGGCAGGCACGGGAAAAACCACTGTCCTTACGGAACGTATAGGCTTTATCCTCAAATACGGAAACGCATATTATTCGGATGCCGTTCCCGCCCGTGCCGATGAAGAGTCCGTAAAGGAGCTGCACGATGCGCTTGATTACTCCGGAGAGCAGCTTGATACGGTGCTCGATTCGCTCCGCGCCCGCACGCCGAACCCCTGGAACGTTATAGCCATAACTTTCACAAACAAAGCCGCAGGCGAGATGAAAACGAGACTCGAAAAAATAGTCGGCGATAAGGTTGGCGATCTTTGGTGCGGAACGTTCCATTCGATGTGTCTGCGGATGCTCCGTGCGAATGCGGAAGCGGCAGGATATCGCCCTGGATTTACTATATATGACGAAGACGACTCAAAAAAGGTCATCGCCGAGGCATATCAGAAGTTTTCGATAAGCGATAAGATTCTTCCGATAAAATCTGTAAAGAACGCAATAAGCGGTGCAAAGGACAAGCTGATAACGGCAGAGGAATTTGACAGGGAAGCCGAAAGCGATTTCCGTCTTCAGCAGATTTCAACGATATATACATACTATCAGAACCGTCTCAAAGAGACGAACGCTATGGATTTTGACGATATAATTATGCAGACGGTCTTTCTCTTGCAGAACAACAGTCAGGTACGCGAAAAATATCAGCGTCAGTTTGATTATGTCCTGATTGACGAGTTTCAGGACACAAACCACGCCCAGCTTGAGCTTGCGCTTTTGCTCTCGGGCGGTAGCGGAAACATAATGGTTGTCGGCGATGATGACCAGAGTATTTATAAATTCCGCGGCGCAACGATTGAAAATATCCTGCATTTTGACGAGAAGGTGCAGGGGGTAAAGGAAATAAAGCTGGAGCAGAACTATCGCTCGACGGAATATATCCTCGACGCGGCGAATGCCGTTATAAGAAACAACTTCGGCAGACGCGGAAAAGACCTCTGGTGCGACCGCGGAGACGGAGACAAAATTTTTGTAAAACAGCTGGACAGCCAGATAGACGAAGGCAAATTTATTGTCAACAAAACGACGGAGCTCGTCGTCAGAGAAAAACGGAAATACGGCGATTTTGCCGTGCTTTACAGAACGAATGCGCAGTCAAACAGCATAGAAAATGCGTTCGTCAGGAGCGGAATTCCTTATAGAATTCTCGGCGGCAGGCGCTTTTATGAGAGAAAGGAAGTCAAGGACATCCTGGCGTATCTCTGCGTTGTTGCAAATAACGATGACGATCTCCGCCTGCGCAGGATTATAAACGAGCCGAAAAGAAAAATCGGCGAAGCAACTCTGAACTCTGTTGAGCTGATTGCGGAAAACGAGGAGATGAGTATGTTTTCCGTTATGCAGAATTGCACGGACTTTACCCAGACGGCGTCATCTCAAAGCAAATTTATGCCGTTTGTCAGACTTATCGAGACTCTTTCGGACTTTGCGGAGAAAAATCCCGATAAGGTCTCCGAGCTTGTCCGCATGACAATCGAGCTTTCGGGTTACGAGGCTATGCTCATTGCGGCGGAGGAAAACGGGGAAACGGCAGACAGAAGAGAGAACATCGAAGAGCTTGTTTCAAATGCCGTTGAATATGAAACGTCCGCAGAGGAGCCGTCACTTTCCGACTTCCTCGAAAATGTCGCGCTTGTTGCGGATATAGATAACTATGACAAAGCCGCAGACGCCGTCGTTATGATGACGATTCACAGCGCAAAGGGCCTTGAATTTCCGGTTGTGTTCCTGCCCGGTATGGAGGAGGGACTTTTCCCGGGACAGCAGTCGGTGCTCAGCCCGAGCGAGCTTGAAGAGGAGCGCAGACTTGCTTATGTTGCGATAACGCGTGCAAGAGACCGCCTTTATATTCTCAGCGCAAAGGAGCGACTGATGTACGGCAGAACGCAATACAATATGCCGTCGCGCTTTATTGCGGAGATTCCGGAAAAGGATAAGGACGAGGAAAAACCAGTGCCGAAGACAAGATTCCGCACGGAATTCGGCGAAAAAACGCGCAGGATCACAATTTCAAACCAGCTGACAAAGCCCTCGGCTGTTTCCTCCGGAGTAGGTAAGACCCATTCGGGCGACGTTTTTGCGGCGGGCGACAGAGTACGTCATCTTTCGTTCGGCGCGGGAACGGTGCTTTCCGTTCGCGAAATGGGGGCAGACTTGCTGTATGAAATAGCATTCGACACCGTCGGAACGAAAAAGCTGATGGCGACCTACGCAAAGCTGAAGAAGGAATAATGCCCTCTTGTCCGATTTTATACAGATATATAAAACCCGCGCCGCTTGGCGGCGCGGGTTTTTGCATATTTTAATTTGCGTTTTTCCGAAAGTATATTGCAAAGCCGGGAGGAATATGTTAAAATTGATTTGCGGAGGGGGAAGAAACCCATAGGAAAAAACGAAATCCGAAAAAGCAAATCAAAACCATAAGGGGGTGGCACCCATAGAAAAAAACGTGCGTGTTTTTGATGAGCAGGGAAACGAATATGAAGCGACCTACCCGAAACGGGCAAAGGGTCTTGTGAAAAACGGCAGGGCACGCTTTGTAGGAGAAAACACAATATGCCTTGCGTGTCCTCCGGATAAAATTATGGAGGAAAAAACAATGGAAAACACAAATAAAAACATAGCAAACGGAGTCGTAAACGGAAAGCCGACAATGGCTTATATTCTTGAGCAGCTTGAAATGCTCAAAGAAAACGACGACTTTCTTGACAAAGCGCTTGAGAAGCTCGGAAACGTAAAATCCGGAGGCCCCGGAGACACCGGCGCACAAGCGCAGGCAATGGCGCTGAAGGATGCCATTATGGCTCACGAAACCACAAGACAGCAGCTGATAGCGCTTTATGGAAAAATGTATGACGATATAATGCATAACGCGTAAAAGCCATAATGCAAAAATCGGTTCAATCAACCGTACATTTGATTAAAAAAGAAAAAATGCGTCCCCTTTTCGGGGACGCATTTTTTTATATGGGAATTGGATTCATCAATACATTCCGCCCATACCGCCGTCAGCGGGCATAGCGGGAGCGGGGTGCTCTTCCTTCTTTTCGAAAACGAGCGATTCCGTTGTGAGAACTGTTGAAGCGACGGACGCCGCGTTCTGGAGCGCACTTCTCGAAACCTTTGTCGGGTCGATGATGCCCGCTTCGAACATATCAACATATTTTTCTGTCGCTGCGTCAAAGCCGAAGCCGACCTTGTGTTCGTTTTTGATCTTGTCGATGACGACTGCGCCTTCAAGTCCTGCATTTGCGGCAATCTGGCGAGCCGGCTCTTCAAGAGCCTTTGCAACTATCTTCGCGCCCGTGAGCTCGTCGCCTTCAAGCGTTGCGCAGAGCTCTTCGACGCTCTTTATGCAGTTGAGGAATGCGACGCCGCCGCCGGAAACGATGCCCTCTTCAACAGCAGCTTTCGTTGCGTTGAGAGCGTCCTCGATGCGGAGCTTCTTTTCCTTCATTTCGACCTCGGTTGCCGCGCCGACCTTGATAACTGCTACGCCGCCTGCGAGTTTTGCAAGTCTCTCCTGGAGCTTCTCGCGATCGAATTCGCTTGTCGTCGTTTCGATTGCCGCGCGGATCTGCGAAACACGGTTCTTGATTTCCGTGGGGTCACCTGCGCCGTCAACGATTGTTGTGTTGTCCTTGTTTATCTTTACTTGACGTGCTCTGCCGAGCTGGGCGATCGTCGTATCCTTGAGTTCGAGTCCGAGTTCGCTTGTGATGACCTCGCCGCCTGTGAGGATTGCGATGTCGCGGAGCATATCTTTTCTTCTGTCACCGAAGCCCGGAGCCTTGACAGCAACGCAGGTGAATGTGCCACGGAGCTTGTTTATGATGAGAGTTGAGAGAGCCTCGCCCTCGACGTCCTCTGCGATGATAACGAGCTTCTTGCCTGCCTGAACAATCTGTTCGAGAAGGGGGAGAACTTCCTGAATGTTCGAGATTTTCTTATCTGTGATGAGGACATATGCGTCGTCGATAACGGCTTCCATTTTGTCCGTATCGGTTACCATATAAGGAGAAATGTAACCGCGGTCAAACTGCATACCTTCAACGACCTCGCTGCCCGTTTCTGCGGATTTCGACTCTTCAACTGTGATAACGCCGTCCGCTGTAACCTTTTCCATAGCGTCTGCGATGAGTCTGCCGATAACCTCGTCTCCTGCGGAGATTGTGCCGACTCTGGCAATGTCTTCTGTACCGTTTACCTTCTTTGAGTTTGCTTTGAGAGTTTCAACGGCGCGATCGACAGCCTTTGCAATGCCGCGACGGAGAACCATCGGGTTTGCGCCCGCCGTAACATTCTTCATACCCTCGCGGATGAATGCCTGCGCGAGGAGGGAAGCGGTTGTTGTACCGTCGCCTGCGGCGTCGTTTGTCTTTGTTGCAACTTCCTTTACGAGCTGCGCGCCCATATTTTCTGCGGGGTCTTCAAGCTCGATTTCTTTTGCGATCGTAACTCCGTCATTTGTGATGAGCGGAGCGCCGTATTTTTTGTCAAGAACAACGTTTCTGCCCTTCGGGCCGAGTGTTATCTTGACTGTGTCCGCGAGTTTGTTTACGCCTGCAAGAAGCGCGTTTCTTGCGTCTGTTCCGTATAAAATCTGTTTAGCCATAATAAAATCCTCCCGTTAAAATTATTCAACTATTGCAAGAATGTCGCCCATATTTACGATGATATATTCTTCACCGTCGAGCTTGACTTCCGTTCCCGCATATTTTGAAACGATGACCTTGTCACCGACCTTGACTTTTACTGCGACGGCTTCCTTTGCGCCGTCGTGCGATTCGCCGCTGCCGACAGCAACAACAACTGCGACCTGCGGTTTTTCTTTTGAAGCGGCGGCAAGAACGATGCCGCTCTTCGTTGTTTCTTCTGCTTCTTCCATCTTGACCACAACGCGGTCATAAAGGGGTTTGAGTTTCATAATAAAGACCTCCGTTTTATTGAATTTGAATTAAGTTTTCGATTTCAACTTTTAGCACTCATTTTATCTGAGTGCCAATTTCGTATCATATTTTACTATCATTTGCTCAAAAAATCAAGGGGTTTTTCAATATTTAACATAAAATTCATAAAATATTTTTGCCGAGTGCCAAAAATCGACCGCTTTTGCCCCTTTCCGAGGAATAAAGCGCCGCCTTGCCGAGTATTATTTAAGAAAAACCGTGAAGGGATAAGTGCAAAATGAAAGAATTCATCCATTCCGCCCTGCTGACGGCGCTTCCGCCCGTCATCCTTTTCTGCGGGGCATACTTTTTTATATACCTGCGCGGATTTTTCGTTTTTCATCCGATAAAAACGCTTGGGCTGATGTTTTCAGGAAAGTCAAAGCTGCGGGAGCTCTCTGTTTCGCTTGCGGGGGCGCTTGGCGTCGGCAATATTGTCGGCGTTGCGGTTGCGATAAGCCTCGGAGGGGCGGGGGCGGTGTTCTGGATGTGTGCCGCCGCCTTTGTGACAATGTCGCTGAAATACTGCGAAATTCTCCTCGCCGTCAGATACAGAAAAAAGTCGGGCGGGAAATACATCGGCGGACCTATGTATTATATGCGCGACGGAGTCGGCGGGAAAACGGGAAAGCTCCTTGCCGCGGCTTTTTCCGCGCTCGGTCTTTTCGGATCTGTCGTTATGGGGAATATTGTTCAGACGGGGGCGGCTGTCTCGTCCGTCAAGGAGGCGATAGGAGTTCCGAAGGCGGTGACCGGCGCGATATTCTGCGGGGTTTGTCTGCTCGTCGTTATGGGAGGGTTTACGGGGATCTCGAAATTCACATCGGTTGCCGTACCGCTTATGAGCGCACTTTATATAGGCTTTTCCGTTTACGCATTGATATATCGCAGGGAATTCATCCCGTCTGCGATCAGCGATATATTCTCATCCGCCTTTGATACGAAAGCCTTCGGCGGCGGAATTCTGGGCTTTCTTTTTTCGCCTGCGGTAAAGCAGGGAGTCGGCAAGGGGGCATATTCGAACGAGGCGGGAAGCGGCACCGCGCCTATGGCTCACGCGGGAGCGGACGCAGTCTCCCCGGCGGCGCAGGGCACGCTCGGGCTTTTCGAGGTGTTTTTTGATACGGTTCTTATGTGCACACTGACCGCGCTTGTCATTCTGACGTCCGGAGTGCCGCTCGGGGGAGAGGGAACAGAGCTTGTGATAACGGCGTTTTTCGTTTCCTGCGGGGTTGTTGCAAAATACGTAATTGCAATATCCGTTATGATCTTCGCCCTTTCGACGGTCATCTGCTGGGCGCATTACGGCACTACCTGCCTTGAATATTTTTCTCCGTCCAAAAAAGCCGGGCGGATATACCTGCTCGGCTACTGTTTTTCGGTTATGATCGGGGCGTTTATAAGCGAAAGTGCCGCTTGGGAACTTTCAGACATATGCGTCGTGCTTATGACGCTTATAAATCTTTCCGCGCTTATGCTGCTCGGAAAAAAGATCAAAGCGGAAACAGACGTCACGTTCCGGAGTCAAAAATCAAAGCCGAATCGCGTGCCGGACGCCGCTTTTTGCAGAAAATGCGGAAAAATATAATAATACAACTGTGTTATTTATCTTTTCAGTCTGCCGAGAACCCTTCCGAAGCATTTGAGATTGTCTCCCGCGCCGAAAACGATGTCATTATATTCGGGGTTGAGGGAGATGAGCCTGTCTCCGCCGAATTTTTTGAAATAGCTTTCGCCGTTGAGCATAAAGATGCCCAGCTCGCCTATATTGACTTCCTCCGCATTTGAAACGAGAAGAACATCCCCGTCATGATATTTCGGGTTCATACTGTTTCCGCGGACCCGTATTGCAAAGTCGGCAAGCTCGGTCGTTGGCGTGCCGTAAACGTTGATTTTCGAATAGCCGACGTCCGTATCAAGCGCGGTACCGGTTCCGGCTGAAGCGGCAATATCATAGAGCCTGAGAGAGAGAATTTTCTGCGGCTCGGGCGAGAACGCCTTCGGAGCTTTTTCGGAGAGCGTGCGCGTGTACTCCTTATTTATTATATAAAGCGACGTCTCTCTTCCGCTCTTATCCATAAGGCGGAGCTTCGTCAACACATCTTTCTCCTCCGGGGAAAGCGTTTCCTGCGGCGCGATGCCTGTCAGCATTTCGTCAACAGAGCAACCGAGCCCGCTTGCGAGAGCGAGGAGGGTTGAGAGCTTGGGGTCTGCCGTTGCCCCCGAAAGGAGCTTGTTCAGAGTACCGAGCGAGATCTCAGACTGCGCGGAGAGAGACTCGTTCGTCAGTCCCTTCTTCTTTTTTATATTTTTGACGTTTTCAAGCCAATTCATCGAATTTGCCTCCTCGGAACGTATTTTCACATCTGAAATTATATCACACGGTAAATCATTTGTAAACCCCTTTTGAGAAAAAAATTATATTTTAAGGTAAAATTTTTTCAAAATCTATTGACAATTACCGTCCGAGGTAGTATAATGGAGCCACAAGATTACCGCGAGCGGTAAAAAGAACGGAGAGATGAAGATGAACACACCCTTTTATCCTGAAAATTATGATATCATTGAAGGCTGCAAGGTTTATACCTTTTATGTAGAGCCGATGTATAAGGCGAATGTTTATCCGAAGAAGCAGCGCGCTTCGCTTCTCTCGTCGTTCAGAAATGCGGGAAACGCATTCCGCAAGGCTTTGACCAGAGCCGCTATGCCTTCGAGAAAGAACAGCGGCAGAGCTCGTTTGTCGGGAGAAATCTCCTTTTAATAAATTTCTTTTTCTTCATCGGAAAGCAGTGCGGAGGTGCGCCCGCACTGTTTTTTGTTTGAGAGGTGGTGTGCGGCTGTCGCACAGCTTTTGGAAAATTGCCGGGCGATGAACCGAAAATAGGCGCCCGGGCAAATAGGCGCACCTACAAAGACACCGTGTAATTGCGTTTTAGGCTCCGAATCAGAGCTCCCGCAATTGCTTTGGCAACCAGAAAAAATGAGCCGATGTACGGTGGCTGGGACTTGCGAGCCGCGTCCGGGGGGATGTTTCTGCGAAAAAGAGTCAACGGCACCCCTGCCGTAAGGGTGACCTAAAACACCGTTGATTTTCCCCGCTTGCGGAGGTATAATTGAAACACGGGCAGAAAAACGGCAAAAACGCGCAAACGCAACACAGAGTTTACATTTCGAACGTCCGGATTTATGGATTTTTCGGTCTGATACCGATATAATTTCGGCAGAATCAAACGCCGTACACGGAGGTAAATATGAATACGGGCGATAAACTTGCAAAGCTCAGAAAAGAAAACAATTACACGCAGGAGCAGCTTGCGGAGGTGCTTGGCGTATCGAGACAGTCGATAAGTAAATGGGAAAGCGGAATAATGTATCCCGAAACGGATAAGCTCATACGTATGAGCGAGCTTTTCGATTGCTCGCTTGACTATCTTCTGAAGGACTCAGAGGAGGAGAAAAACAAAGAGGAGGCGGTGTCCGAAGAAAAAGAAGATGCGCAGACGCCTTCGCTTCTCTCCGGACTTTTTCGGGAGAGAAAGAGCAAGACGATAGTATTCGGAATGCCGCTTTGGCATATCGGCAAAAACGCAAGAGGATTTTTTGCCGTCGGAATGAAGGCAAGCGGTGTGTTTGCTTTGGGACTCAAGGCAAGGGGCATTTTTTCGATGGGGCTTCTTTCGGTTGGTGTTATATCGATCGGACTTGTCTCTCTAGGACTTATTGCGTCCGGAATGCTGGCGATCGGAGCGTTCGCCGCGGGGGCGATCTCGGCTGGAATACTTGCGATCGGTGCCATAGCCTTTGGTGTGGTATCAATGGGTGCAATATCGACGGGAGGGTTTGCGATCGGCGCTCTGGCGACCGGAAAATATTTTGCCATTGGCGACAAAGCCGGCGCGATGATTGCCATAGGCGATACAAGCGCGTCCGGAACGGTTTACGAAACCGTTCGCTATGTCAACGGGCTTGACGCGGAGAAGGTCAGAACGTTACTTGACGAGATTGTTCCGAAATGGCTTTCGTGGGCAAAGGAAATAGCAAAGCTGTTTTTGTAAAAATGGCGTTGTCATAATACACAAAATAATTGCCCCCTGTTTGTGCAAACGGCGCGAAAAGGGGGCAAAACTTTATATGTTGTTGATTTTTTAACATTTTTTCGCTATAATAATATCTGTTTACGATAGGGGGTGTATTTATGAATAAGAAAACGATATTTCGCAGCCTGACGGCGGCATTGCTTGTTTTTGCGATGCTTTTTGCCTTTATGCCCTTGGCTTTTGCGGCGGAGGAGGAAGGCTTCGTTCTGACAGAGCTTCCGGATAATTCGTGGTCGCTCGAGCCGATACCGCTTTTGATTATCAAGATATCGTATGACGCAAACAAAAACGGCAAAAACGATTTTGACTCGTTGAACGGAAGAAAGCTCTATGGAGATAAAACTTCCGAATATTACGGCGAGCAATGGTGTTATTCGTCCGATAAATACTGGTATGACGCGTTTTTCTCAAAAAACAAGGATTCGATGAGAACTTATTATGAAGAGGTTTCGGGCGGCAGCTTTTATTTCTATCCTGCCGAAGAAACATATGAATCGGCAGAGACTCAGGGCGTCGCAAACGACGGAATCGTTGAAGTTGTCATTCCTTATAAGCACCCTATGGCAACGACGGGCGGACCGGATAAGGAAGACGCAACTTCAAGAAACGCTGCCTTGAAGGCGGCGGGGCAGTACGTTGATTTTTCGAAATTCGATAAAAACGGCGACGGTTACCTCTCGTACACCGAGCTGGCGATAGTATACATATGCGGAGGCTACGAAGCTTCCGCAAATTCCAGCAGACCGAGCGACAAGCTCGCCTTCGGTGTTCACGGTCATCACACGGGAAATACGGCTCAAAATATAAACGGAGTTTATGTCGGGGCGTCGTTTGTGCGCGTCGGCGAATATTATAGCTCAGAGGATCCGCTTGCTATCGGTACCATTGCACACGAGCTCGGACATTTTATCGGCGCACCCGACCTTTATGACAACGGCAGCGGCGTTAAATGGAACTATGTCGGCGACGTATCGCTTATGGCGTCAGGCTCCTGGAGTAACTATCCCGGTACAATAAGGGGGGCTTCGCCCGCATATCTTGACCCTTATAATGCGATAAGTTGCGGGCTTGTCAATGCGACGGAAGTCTTCTCCGACGGAGAATATATTCTCTATTCAAGAAACAGCAGCGCAGGCGCTTATAATATTCTCAAAATAAGCACTCCGGACCCGAACGAATACTATCTCGTTGAAAACAGGTATCACGCCTCCGGTTCAACCGAGTTTGACGCTCTCGAAAATTACAGCAACAACGCAATAATCATCTGGCATATCGATGAAAAATTCGCTTCGCAGCGGACGGGTGTAAACGCTTCCTCGAGCGGGCACGATCCCGGTGTTGTTCCTATGGGAATTTCGGCAATCGGCCCGACGAATTGCGGTTTCAGATATATAGCAACCTCGCAGGACGGCAGAAGCTATACCTTCGAAGCAAACTCCAAGGCTTATAAATTCCCCGTCAGCGGCACGAGCTTCACCTCGCTTACGGGCGATGACGCAAAGAATTTCAATCTCAAAATAGTAGTTGGCGACGTTGCAAAGGACGAGATGAAAGTGACTATTACGGGCGTTCCGAAGATTGCCCCGATGTACACGGTCAATCCCTCCGAAACAACGACAACCTCAATCACCATAGGCGGTAGGATAACGGACCTCTGCGGTGGCGATGTCAGAGAGATCAGACTGATTCTTTCAAAGAACGCAAATGCTACCGAGAAGGACGGCATCGTAAAAACTGTTTATCCGAATGCTGACGGAACATATTCCGCAACGTTTGACGGACTCGAATCCAACACAAAATATTTCTGCAAGGTGACGGTTTCCGGCAAAAACGGCGAAAGAGAAAGAACCGCAACCGCATTTACGAAGATCGAAAAGACGGCCCGGACGGATTATTATGAAATTTTCCTCTATAAAGGGCTTACTGCCGTTGAAAAGCGAAACCGCGTCAAGGTTAAGCCCGGGGAGACGTTTCAATATACGTTCCCTATGGAAAAGCGCGGCTATGCCTTCTGCGGCTGGTATCTCGATCCGGAATATAAAGAGCGTTATGATATGGGCTTTACGCAGACCGTCTGCGAGGACTTCACCCTCTATGCAAAATGGGTTGAAACCGGAATGGCGGCAAGCCTGAAGCTCGTCGGAGCGGAGTCAAAATACAAGCTCTTTGCCTGCGAGATTGGCGACAGCTTCGATGCGCCCGTTCCCGCAGAAAAGGCGGGCTATAAGTTCGTCGGCTGGTATAGCGACGAAGAGCTGACATTGCCTTATGATTTCGGGCAGACGGTTGATGAAGCGGGCGAGATAACGATCTATGCAAAATGGGAAAGCGACGGATCTTACAAGCCCGAAACAACAACGACCTCTCCGGCAGCTACAACAACCCCCGCGACGACAACAACCGTCGGCAGCACAACAGCGGCAGGCGGCGAAGGCGGTTGCGGGTCTGCTATGGGCGCGGGCGCGGCGGTTGCTTTGATCGGCGCTGTCGGCTTGACGCTTCTGGCAGGAAGAAAGAAAAAGGAATAACAGGAATTATATACAAATCCCCTCCGTAACAGGAGGGGATTTTTGTGTATATCCGGCGCAGACAAACCGAAAAACACGTTTTAAGCCGAAATATCTCTTGATTTGCCGCCTGCGCAGAGTTATAATAGAGATGATTTTGAAAAAGGAGATTACATATGAAGAAAAGACTTTTAAAATGCACGGCGTTTTTGGCTCTTGTTTTTGTAATGCTCTTGACCCTTATCCCGACGACGCTTTCGGCGGGGGCGCAGACGGCGCAGACTCAGGGGCGCAAGCCGATACCGCTTCTTGTTATCAAGGTTTCATATGACGCAAACAAAAACGGCAAAAACGATTTTGAGGATCCGAAAAGCGAACGTCTTTTCACAAGGCAGAGCTCAGAATATTATGGCGAGCAATGGTGTACTTCGCCGGATAAATACTGGGCTGATATGCTCTTTTCAGATGACTCAGGCTCCTTGAAAGCGTATTATAAAGAAATTTCGAACGGGAAGTTCTGGTTTTATCCTGCGGAGGAGAACAGCGGGGAGGTAAACGACGGTATTATCGATGTTGTTGTTCCGTATCCGCATCCGGTTGCGGTTGATGCCGGAAAAAATACGGCTGAGAACGAAACCTCGACACGCGCATCTCTTAAGGAAGCGGGAAAATATATTGATTTTTCAAAGTATGATAAAAACGGAAATTATGTTATAGAGCACGACGAGCTTGCCATAATCTTTGTAAATGGCGGCGGCGGTCCCGGATATGAGGAGAAGGGATTCCGCACCAGAGGGCATTATTGTCCTAAAAAGACTCCGACAACAGTAAACGGATACAGCGTTGGTGCGAGCTATGTGCGCCTCGACGAGGGAAGCGAGACGTTTAAGACCGTTGGTACAGTAGCGCACGAGCTGGGGCATTTCCTCGGCGCTCCTGACCTTTATGACACAACTGATACCAATACCTGGAATTATGTCGGATATAGCTCACTTATGGCTTATGGCAATTACGCAGATTATGGGGGGAAAAGACGGGGTCAGAACCCGTCATATATGGATCCGTACAGCTTAATTGCTTGCGGACTTCAGACCTCGCAGCTCGTAGTCAAAGACGGGGATTATGTTCTGTATTCGCGTGGCAGCGAGGAGGGAAAATACAATATCCTGCGGGTCAATACGGCAAGCCCGAAGGAATATTATCTGATAGAGAACAGGTATCACGAGGAGGGAAGTACCTCGTTTGACCCAATAGGCTCAAAGAATATGGCGGTTCTCATATGGCATATTGACGAGAGCGTGACGGAGCGCGCCGGTTTTGCTCCGGTTCACAGCAATTCGGGCAGAGAACCCGGAGTTGTTCTGATGGGACCCAAAGGGCTTACCGCGGGGGAATATGATGACGTTTACAGCTTCAGGCGTTCCGAGGGAGTTAATGATGCGGAAAGCTACACCTTTGAATCCGAGGCTACGAAATATGTATTCCCTTTAAGCGGCAGAAGCCATACGATGATCACAAAAGATGAAGGGCTTGGCAATGCCATAAAGATAACCGTCAATTCTCCTGCCGGCGATGAAATGACCGTCAGCATAACCCGCAATGACAAGCCCGCGCCGGAGTTCAACGCGAAATTGAGCGGGACGACAACAAGCTCGATCAGCTTCAGCGGGCAGGTCACGGAGGTTTTCAACGGCGACGTTACCGAAGCGAAAGCAATCATTTCGACACAGGAAAATCCGACAGAGGAGAACGGAACCTCAAAGACGGTTGTCCCCGGAAAAGACGGAAAATTTGATTTGGTTCTTGACGGGCTCAAGGAAAATACGAAATATTATATAAGAATTTCTGTAACGGGCAAAAACGGCACGCGAGAGAAATTGTTTACGGTATATACGGATTTTGAGAAAAAGCAGAACACAGATTTTTATTATCTGAATCTTTATAAAGGGCTTACCTCCGCCAACAGAGCGAACAAGGTTAAGATAAAGCCCGGCGAGCTGTTTGTTCAGTCGTTCCCTATGGATAAATTGGGTTACGATTTCTGCGGCTGGTATCTCGATCCGGAATATAAAGAGCGTTATGATATGGGCTTTACGCAGACTGTCTGCAAGGATATTTCTCTTTATGCCAAATGGGCGAAAAAGGGGACGACGGCAAGTCTGAAGCTCGTCGGAGCGGAGTCAAAATATAAGCTCTTTGCCTGCGAGACAGGCGACAGCTTCGATGCGCCCGTTCCCGCGGAAAAGGCCGGCTATAAGTTCGTCGGCTGGTACAGCGACGAAGAGCTGACATTGCCTTATGACTTCGGGCAGACGGTTGATGAAGCGGGCGAGATAACGATCTATGCGAAATGGGAGGAGGATGAATCTTACAAGCCCGAAACAACAACGACCCAACCTCCCGTAACGGAAGCGACAACACCCGCAGCTACAACAACGTCCGTAGCTACAACAACTCCCGCGACGACGACAACCGGCGGCAGTACAACAGCGGCAGGCGGCGAAGGCGGTTGCGGGTCTGCTATGGGTGCAGGCGCGGCGGTTGCTTTGATCGGCGCTGTCGGCTTGGCACTTCTGGCAGGAAGAAAGAAAAAGGAATAATAGGAATTATATACAAATCCCCTCTGTAACAGGAGGGGATTTTTGTGTATAGTCCATAAAAGCGAGGGCCGGTATTTGTGTAAACGGCGGAAAAGCCGCCCGATCGGTTGATTTTGATGCGGTGTTCTGATAAAATATATACAGGAAAGGATAGGAGGGATTTTATGGAGAGGAAAACATATCTTCGCGGCATAACGGTGGCTGTGCTTATCTGCGCAATGCTTTTTGCCTTTATGCCTTTGGCTTTTGCGGCGGATGACGGTTTTGTTCTGACGGAGCTTCCGGAGGCGCAAAATCTGATCGATCCGATACCGACGCTGGTTATCAAAATTTCATACGACCCGAACAACAACGGCGTAAACGATTACGATCCCCAAAACAGTACCCGCCTTTATGACGACAAAACCTCCGAATATTATGGCGAGCAATGGTGTTATTCGTCCGATAAATACTGGGCGGATATGATGTTTTCAGATGATCCCGGCTCGCTGAAAACGTATTATAAGGAAGTCTCCTGCGGCAGATTTTATTTTTATCCCGCAGAGGAGACGTATGCTTCCGAGGAAAGACAGGGCGTCATAAACGACGGAATCGTAAACGTTGTCATTCCGTACAAGCACCCGATGGCAGAGATGAACTCGGTTGTCGAGGTAAACGAAAAGGCAAATGAGGCGGCGCTCAGAGCGGCGGCGGAATACGTCGATTTTTCAAAATTCGATAAAAACGGCGACGGCAAGCTCTCTCCGGACGAGCTTACGATAGTTTTCATCAGCGGCGGAGTTGAGAGCTCACATTCGATCTCAAGGATAAACGATAAGCTTGTTTTCGGCGTTTGGGGACGCGAATCAACCGATAACGATCCTTTCAATATAGACGGGGTTGACGTCGGGGAGGTCTATGTTCTTATGGGAGAATATTATACGGCGACCCAGCCGTTGACGGTCGGCATCGTTCTTCACGAACTTGGACACGTCCTCGGCGCGCCGGACATTTACGATACGGGCGAGGGAGGCGGCGGATGGATGTACGCCGGCGATCTTTCGTCTATGTCATACGGGCAAAGCCTTGCCTATGACGGCGAGCCGCGCGGATCGTCATCATCATATATGGATCCGTTCAACGCAATATACTGCGGACTTATGGCGTCAACCGAGGTAACCTCCGACGGCGATTACACGCTTTATTCGCGTAGCAGTAAAAAAGGCGAATACAATATTCTCCGGATAAATACTCCGAACCCAAAGGAATATTATCTGATAGAAAACAGGTATCATAACAGCGGAGACACGAAGTTTGACGCGATAGACGCGGAAGATATGGGAGTAATGATATGGCATATTGACGAAAATATTCTCTCCGAGTTTTGGTACAACTCAAATACATACGGTATGGGTCACGACCCTGCCATCGTTCCGATTGGGACAACATCCTTGGGAGCGAGGTATCAATGCGGCTTCCGATATACTGAAGGTGCACCGGAGGACAGCTATATTTTTGAATCCGGAGCGAAGAGATACGGTTTTCCTTTCAGCGGAAAGAAATATACCTCGCTTACACCGGAGCAGGCAGAGGGCTTCAACCTCAAAATAACCGTAAAGAGCGGGCTCTCCTGCGAGATGACCGTCTCTGTCTCCGGCGTCGCGAAAATCGCTCCGGAATTTGAGGTAAGCGCGGAGAGCGTGCAGGCAGACTCGGTAACCTTCGGCGGAATGATAACGGCTCTTCACGGAGGCGATGTCAGCAGTATAAAGCTGATACTTTCAGAAAATGAAAACGTGACGGAGGAAACCGGCACGGTCAAAACGGTATCTCCGAACAAAGACGGAACGTTTTCCGTCTCGTTTGACGGGCTTTCTCCGGACACGGAATATTTTTGCAGGGCGATCGTCTCCGGCAAAAACGGAGACAGCGAGGGCACGGCGAATGCCCGCACGCTGCAAAAACCCGTGACGACCACGACCGCTATGGAGACAACAACGACAATAACAGCTCCGGCGCAGACAACAACGCCTGCGACGACGACAACCGTCCGCAGTACAGCAGCGGCAGGCGGCGAAGGCGGTTGCGGCTCCGCTGTTGGCGCAGGCGCGGCGGTTGCTTTGATCGGCGCTGTCGGCTTGGCACTTCTGGCAGGACGGAAAAAAGAAAGATAAGCAGCTATAAAATTCCCCGATTCCGTATTCGGAATGGGGAATTTTTTCTTTGGCGCTTTCATATACATTTATCAACAGAAAATATGTTGGAGGCGTCATCTTGAAGGATATTGCAATAGAACGTGCTATGGCACTGGGAGAATACATAGCGGAGAACAACGCAACCGTGAGAGAGACGGCGAGGGTTTACAGAGTCAGCAAATCGACTGTACATAAAGATGTTACGGAGAGACTCGCCGTTTTTTCGCCTGTGCTTGCGGCAAGGGTCAAAGAGGTGCTTGAAAAGAATAAGTCTGAAAGACATATGCGCGGGGGCGAGGCAACAAAACGCAAATATTCGGAGCTGAAAAAAGAAAAGGAACACGAAGAATATACAAAAGTATAAAATCGAAAAGCCTTGATTTATCAGGGCTTTTTTGAGTTGAGACGGGAAACGCATTTTTGCTTTCCGGATTGATTGAGAAGGGAGGCGGAAGGGAGACCCGTCCCATACAACGACCACGCCTCATCCACCGCTAAAGCGGTTCCCCTTCTCCCGCGGGAGAAGGCAATATAAAGTTTGCTCAAATAAATAACCGAAGTTTCTTTTGCCCTGCACATCGATGAAGTGGTGTCGGGACGGGATTTGCTGGTTTGCGCAAGCAATCGGGGCAAGCCTCGCCGAGAGGGGCAAAGAGACCCGTCCCCTACATTGCAATGCCCGTATAGCGGGCAAAGAAATATCCGCAAAAACCAATAACCGAACTTGTTGCCTACTTTCTTTTCAGGCATAGCAAAGCAACAAACAGAGATGAAAAATCATCTCCGTTTGCTTATTATAAGATTTGCACAAAACAATTATTGAAGTTTCTTTTGCCTACTTTCTTTTCAGGCATAACAAAAGAAAAACAGAGATGAAAAATCACCTCTGTTTGTTTATTATAAGATTTGCATAAAACAATTATTGAAGTTTCTTTTGCCTACTTTTCTTTTCAAAGAAAAGTACGGTCAAAGAAAAGAATGGTTAGGAAAAGAAAACCGCCCCTTGGGGGCGGTTTGTCTTTTTAGTTTTCGTAAACTTTGCGTTTGATATAAGAAGTGTGGAGCACTTCGTGAGCCTTGTGACTGCCGGGCTTCTCAAGGAATTCCTCATAGAGCTTGAGTACTGCGGGGTTATCCTGAGATTTGCGGTAAGTGAGAAGGTTCTTATCAGCGTTGTAAAGAACGGAAGCACGAACGGACTTGAGGTCGATTTCAGCTTTTGTCTTTGCGCTCTGAACGGGCTGACCGCCGCCGTTTACACAGCCGCCGGGGCAGCACATGACTTCAATAAAGTCAACATCGACTTCGCCGTTTTTGACCTTATTGAGAAGCTCTTTTGCGTTCTTTGTACCGCTTGCAACTGCAACCTTGACAGTTGCATCGCCGAGCTTATACGTTGCGTATTTGATTGGAGCTGTGCCTCTGACTTCTTCGAAGTCAACCTTCTCAAGCTTTGTGCCGAGAACGACTTCCGCAGCCATACGGAGAGCAGCTTCCATAACGCCGCCCGTTGCCCCGAAGATTGCGCCTGCGCCGGAACCTATGTCGAACGGAGCGTCATATTTTTCATCGGGAAGAGTTTTATAATCAATTCCTGCTTTTTCGATCATACGAGCGAGCTCTCTCGTCGTGATTGCGTAGTCAACATCAAAAATACCGTTGCCTGCTGCGCTCTGATCGGGACGGCGGCATTCGAACTTCTTCGCTGTGCAGGGAATTGCGGAAACGAATACGATATCCGCAGGGTCGAGGCCCATCTTCTTTGCATAGTAAGTCTTGTACATAGCGCCGAACATCTGCTGAGGAGACTTGCAGGTTGAGAGGTTGTCCGTGAATTCAGGGAAATAATGCTCACAGAATTTGACCCAACCGGGTGAGCAGGAGGTCATAAGCGGGAGATTCTTCTTGTTTGTGAATCTGTCAAGGAATTCCGTAGCTTCTTCAAGGATTGTGAGGTCGGCTGTGAGGTTCATATCGTATACGCCGTCAAAGCCGAGGCGCTTTGCAGCCGCAACGAGCTTGCCCTCTGTATCCGTACCGGGAGCATAACCGAAGCATTCGCCGATAGTTGCACGGATTGAAGGAGCCATACAGATCGCAACGTGCTTTGTCGGATCGCTTATTGCTTCAAATACGTTTGCTGTATCGTCCTTTTCATAAAGCGCACCGACGGGGCAGGCAACAACGCACTGTCCGCAACCGACGCAAGCCTGCGTCATAAGGGGCTTTTCAAAGGGAGAAGCGACGTGTGTATCAAAGCCTCTGTCAAGAGAGTTGATAACGCCGATGCCCTGTTCGTTACAAGCCGCTATGCAGCGACGGCAAAGGATACATTTGTTATTGTCACGGATGATAGAGGGGGAGCTTGTGTCGAGCTCGTAATGAATCTTCGAGCCGGCATAATAATCTTCGTCGTCAACTCCGAGGTCGGAGCAGAGTTTCTGAAGCTCGCAGGTCTGGTTTCTGACGCACGAAAGACATTTTTTCTCGTGTGTGGAGAGTACGAGCTGAAGATTGAGCTTTCTGTTCTTACGAACTTTTTCTGTGTTTGTGAATATTTCCATTCCTTCGTTTACAGTTGTAACGCAGGCGGTCATAAGACCTCTTGCGCCCTTGACTTCAACAAGGCAGAGACGGCAAGCGCCGATCTGGTTGATGCCCTTGAGATAGCAAAGCGTGGGAATGTCTATATGTGCCGCACGGGCAGCTTCGAGGATAGTCGAGCCTGCGGGAACGGCAACGGGTATACCGTTGATCTTTACATTTACTATGTTTTCCATTTATCACGCAGCTCCTTTCTTACTGTTTATAAATAGCTTTGAATTTACAGGTTGCGATACAAGCGCCGCACTTAACACACTTCGCACCGTCAATGATGAGATACGGAAGCTTTTTGCCTTCCTTGATCTCGCCGTTTGCATTGACGCGGATTGCGTCTGCGGGACAACCCTTAGCGCACATTTTGCATCCGATACATTTATCTGTATCGATATGATACTGAAGCAGCTTCTTGCAGACGCCTGCGGGGCACTTCTTATCAACAATGTGAGCTATGTATTCGTCACGGAAGTAATGAAGAGTTGAGACAACGGGGTTCGGCGCTGTCTGACCGAGACCGCAGAGGGAAGTGGACTTGATGTAGTTGCAGAGCTCTTCGAGCTTGTCAAGGTCTTCCATCTCGCCGTTTCCGCTTGTGATTTTGTCAAGAAGCTCAAGAAGTCTTCTTGTACCCGTGCGGCAGGGAACGCACTTGCCGCAGGATTCATCGACAGTAAATTCAAGGAAGAATTTTGCGATGTCAACCATACAGTTGTCTTCGTCCATAACGATAAGACCGCCGGAGCCCATCATCGAGCCGATTGCGAGGAGGTTATCGTAGTCGATAGGTGTGTCAATGAGGGAAGCAGGGATACAACCGCCGGAGGGACCGCCTGTCTGAGCGGCTTTGAACTTCTTGCCGTTCGGGATGCCGCCGCCGACATCTTCGATGATCTCGCGGAGCGTTGTTCCCATCGGAACTTCAACAAGACCTGTGTTCGTTATCTTGCCGCCGAGAGCGAATACCTTTGTGCCCTTGGATTTTTCAGTACCCATAGATGCAAACCAGTCTGCGCCCTTGTTTATGATCTGCGCGATGTTTGCAAGCGTTTCAACGTTGTTGATGATTGTAGGCTTGCCGAACAGACCCTTGACAGCCGGGAACGGAGGACGCGGATGAGGCTCGCCGCGCTTGCCTTCGATGGAAGCGAGGAGCGCCGTCTCTTCGCCGCATACGAACGCGCCTGCGCCGAGACGGAGAGTAATATCGAAATTGAAGCCCGTGCCGAAAATGTCCTTGCCGAGAAGACCGTATTCGCGAGCCTGGTTTATAGCGATCGTGAGACGTTCAACTGCGATCGGATACTCGGCTCTTACATATATATAGCCTTCGTCTGCACCGATAGCGTAGCCTGCGATTGCCATAGCTTCAAGAACTGCGTGCGGGTCGCCTTCGAGAACGGAACGGTCCATAAATGCGCCGGGGTCGCCCTCGTCCGCATTACATACAACGTATTTCTTGCCGGCGGGCTGGTCGGCTGCGAATTGCCATTTTCTGCCTGTCGGGAAGCCTGCGCCGCCACGACCGCGGAGACCGGAAGCGAGGATCGTATCGATAACTTCCTGCGGCTTCATTTCCGTCAGAACCTTACCGAGCGCCTGATAACCGTCTGTTCCGATATATTCATCGATGCTTTCGGGGTTGATGACACCGCAGTTGCGGAGAGCGACACGATGCTGCTTTTTATAGAACTTTGTATCGGAGAGGGAGTGAACCGTTTCGGTCACGCCTTCGTCTGTTTCCTTATGAAGAAGTCTTTCAACAAGTCTTCCCTTGAGGAGGTGCTCCTCAACGATTTCTTTAACGTCGTCAACCTTGACGTGAGAATAGAATGTGCCTTCGGGATAGATGATCATAATAGGACCGTTTGCGCAGAGTCCGAAACAACCCGTCTGAACTATCTTGACCTCATCCGAAAGACCTGCGAGCTCAAGCTCTTTTGCCATTGCCTCGCGTACTGCAACGCTACCGGACGATGTACAGCCTGTACCGCCGCAGATGAGTACATGTGAACGTACCATTTTTTAAAGTCCTCCTTATTTTTCGATATTTCCTATTGTATATTCAACGACGGGTTTTCCGCCTTTGATGTGCTTTTCCATAACCTCAAGTGCCTTTTCGGGCGTCATTTTGACATAAGTAACCTTGTCCTCGCCGGAGTGATAAACCTCAACGATGGGTTCGAGATGGCAAACGCCGATGCAGCCTGTCTGCGTAACGGCAACGGTGCCGTTGAGACCTGCTGCGTCAACAGCTTCGACAAAAGCGCTGAGAACGGGACGTGCGCCTGCCGCTATGCCGCAGGTTGCCATACCGACAACGATTCTTGTTTCACCTGTTTCTTCGCGGAGAGCAACCTTGTTTTTCATTTTGTCTCTGATTGCTGCAAGTTCTGCAAGTGTTTTCATAAGTTTGTCCTTTCTTTATATTTTATAAATTTTCGATTTTCAGTTGTTGCCGATTTCCGAATAGCTTTCGGAAAGATATTCCCTGAGCCAGAGAATGACCTCGGGCGAACCGAGCGGAGCATCTCCGAGGATCTCCCGCATTTCCTTCGTTGAGAAAGCGACCTCGCCTCCCGGCAACCTGTGTGTGAAGATAAAATCAATATCCTCCGCACCCTGCACAAGCACGCACAGAGTGCCTATAATATCCCCGAGGGGAATATAGTCTATGCTTTTTTTGTTGAACGACGCAAAAACCTCCGTGCCGTGGTCCTTGTATTCCGTTTCGCTCCTCGATCTGATCGAAAAGCTGCCGCCCGTCATCTCCGCCTCCATTTTCAGCAGAGGTAATCCAAGACCGACTTTTCTCGTCGTTCTTGTCGTTGTGAACGGGTCTGTGACACGGGAAAGAAAGTCCGCCGTCATACCCTTGCCGTCGTCGGCTATCTCAAATGAAAGCGTGTCTTCCGTTTCATCTATCGATATCCTGACAAGAGTTGCATTTGCCTTGACGGAGTTTTGCGCTATGTCGAGAATGTTGAGTGAAAGTTCTCTCATTTTTCGGAAAGAGCCTCTATCAGTTTTCTCCGAACGAGATCGGAGCTGTACGGCTCATCCTCCAATTCAATATAGTTTTTCGCTTCATTTATATCCCAGAGATAATGAGCATCGGAGTCTGTCAGTATGCGCTTGCCGGAAAGACTGTATTTTTCGATATACGCGGCGGCGTTTTCTCCGTCACGAAATTCAATAGCCGAAAAATGTGGTGTCTCCGGTACACAGCCGAGAGCGGCGATTATGCCGTTTTCGTCTCTGTCTATATGAGCGGGGAACACGGCTGCGCCGTATTTCCTTGCAAGCCGCACGGCTTCTTCCATCGAGAGGGTCGATGCGTTGAGAAGAAGATGCTCCTCCTCGCCGATGACGTTGTCCTCTTCGTCAAGAATAAGCTGATCTCCGAAAATGTCTTTCCTGTTTTTATAAAGAATACGGAACGACTGATATTCGCCGTCAAATTCCTCTGCCGCCTCAAGCGACGGAAACAGGCAGACGATATGAACATCCTCCGCCGTAGTCAGCTCCATTCCCGCAATCGGAACGATCCCGTGTCGTCTTGCCGCCGCAAAGAATGCGCGACAGTTTTTTGTGCTGTTGTGATCCGTCAGCGCGACTATTCCGAGACCGTTTATCGCCGCCATACCCGCAATGTTGCAGGGTGTCATATCGTTGTCGGCGCAGGGGGAGAGACAGGAGTGAATATGGAGGTCGTAATAATATCTGCTCATTTTATCATTTGCGACATCGCGACGCAGAATTCATATATCGGAAGCTCCGAGGAGAGAAGGTTTATCCCCTTTTCCTTTGCAACGGAAATAACCTCATCCGGTACGTAGCTGCCTTCGCATATGACCGCTGCCGCCGTATCCGCAAGGGATGCAACCGCAACAACGTTTACGTTTGTCATAACCGTTGCCCAGACGGAGCCTTCCTTTGCTCTGCCCATAACCCAGCTGAGAAGGTCTCCGGCATAGCCGCACAGAACCTCTCTCTCGGGGGCCGGCATCGAAAGCACCCGCAGACCGAGACCTTCGGATAATTCCTTTACTGTCATTTGTTGCCTCCAGACGGTTTTTCTTCATTACGGATACTGTCAAGCTCTTTCCGCATAAATACGATACATTCCTCGATTCTGGCGTCGCCTCGGACAATGTCCGAAGCGAATGCGCTGCAAGTCGGCGCGCCGCACGATCCGCAATCGATTCCGGGAAGACGCTTCCGTATTCTTTCTCTTTCGCTCATCATTTTTATGGAGGTGTTCATATCCTCCCCGAGCGAAACGGGATTATACTCGACCTTGTCTTTAACGGAGAATTCTTCGGGAACCGCTTCGTCACCGTCGGGAGCCCTGTTCTGAGAAACGGGCAGATAGCGACGGAGAGAGCTGAGTCTTGCTTTTGCGATGAACGGGTTTGCAACCGTCATCACACCGCCGACGCAGCCTCCGGGGCAGGCGTCCAGCTCCACGAATTCAAGCTTGGGAAATGCTCCGTTATCCATTTCCTCAAGCACTCGCATAACATTTTCGATTCCGTCGGCGGCGAGGTACTTGTCGTTGAAAATCGCCGTCGCTTCTCCGCCCGAGCTTGCCCAGCCCAGACCGATCATTCCGGTGCGAGAGACCGGAACGGATGCCGTTTGTTTTTTCATTATGCCGATAAGCTCAAAATAAATATCGGATATCGAAACAACAAAATCGATATTCGTTTTGCCGCTTTCGGCGCGGTTTTTTACATAGCTTGCCTTTGCGGGGCAGGGAGAGATGAACACCGCCGCGATGTCCTCTTCCTTAAGGGAAGGATTCTTTGCCATAGCGGAGCGCTTTGCCTCCATCGCCGCTATCTCCATCGGGGGGAGGATCGGCAGGAGGTTTCCCGCAAGATAAGGATAGCGGAGAGATATCAGCCTTTCTATGACCGGACAAGCCGACGATATGACAGGCATTGAAATATCCTTCTGCTTCATATATCTTCTTGTATAATCGGAAACGATCTCCGCAGATCGCGCGACCTCATAAATGTCGTCAAAGCCGTAATCCAGAAGTCCCGAAAGCACATAATCGATGTCATCGAGATTATCAAACTGACCGAACAGCGCGGGTGCCGGAACGGCTATCTTCCATTTGCCCTTCGGAATGTCCGAGAGCTTGTCGCACGAGGCTTTCTTGGCTTTGTAAGGACAGACGCGGATGCACTCTCCGCAGTCAATGCAACGTGACGCGTTTATTACGGCGTGACCGCCGCGGATTCTTATCGCTTCGGTCGGGCAATGCTTTAAGCAATGCGTGCAGCCTTTGCATTTGTCAACGTTGAGAGACACGGAATGTTTATAAGGCATAGGATCGATCCTTTCTTTGCAAAAGCAAAATTCAGGTGTTGACCGTCATCGTTATTTTAGTTCCTTTTCCGAGCTCGGATTCAATCTTCATCGAGTCCGTATTGCGCTTCATATTGGGCAAGCCCATTCCCGCTCCGAAGCCGAGGCTGCGAATGTTTTCCGGGGCTGTTGAAAAGCCTTCTCTCATTGCAAGCTCTATATCGGCAATGCCGGGACCGTTGTCGTCCAATACCATTTCTATTTTGTCCGGGAATACGGTTACGGTCGCAATTCCGCCGCCTGCGTGAATGACCATATTTATTTCGCCTTCATACATAGCGATTGCAACTCTGCGGATAACGTCCGGCGCAAAGCCGAGCATACGCAGATTTTTCTTGACCGTTACCGACGCTTCGCCCGCGGAGGTAAAATTTTCTCCGCTTACGTCAAAAACGAACTGAAGCGGCTCGCTCATAGGCTTTCCGTCTTTCCGAGACCGCCGGAATAAAGAATTCCGCAAGCCTCAAACATACGTAGGGGCGTTGTCATAACGACGATCCCCGCCTCCTCTGCGAGAGCGAGCATTTCGTCTGTCGGAAGTTTGCTTCTGACAAATACGATACAGCGCATATCCATCATCTCGGCAGTTCTGACCACCTGCGGGTTTACAAGCCCCGTGAGGAGTACCGCCTGATCCTTTACAAATGCGAGAACGTCGCTCATCATATCGCTTCCGCAAGCGGAGCAGACTTCAGAGGACGCTTTGTCCGCGCAGGATTTTATCTGTGCGCCGAGAAGCTCGGCTACCCTTGAAATTTTCATACAAATCTACCTTTCGAAGAAAGCGGATTATTCGTATTTTTTAAGTATTCCGGGAATATCGGCAACTGTAAGTCTGCCGTATACCTCGCCGTTGACTGTAAGTACGGGAGCGAGACCGCAAGCGCCTATGCAGCGTGTCGCCTCAAAGCTGTACTTTCCGTCCGGGGTTGTTTCGCCGGGAGCGATGCCGATGATCTCCGTGATCTTGTCTGCAATCTGACCGGAACCTTTGACGTAGCAAGCTGTTCCGAGACAAACTGCAATTGCAACTCTGCCTTCCGGGTTGAGCTTGAACTGAGAATAGAACGTAGCGACTCCGTATATTTCGGCAAGCGAAACATCGAGTCCTTCTGCGATCATTGTCTGGACCTCTATCGGCAGGTAACCGTAGATTTCCTGGGCGCCCTGAAGAACGGGAAGCATATTACCCTGCATACCCTTGTACTTTTCGATCAGCTCGAAAAGCTTTGCCTTTTGTTCTTCTGTGCCGTTGAATGTGACTGTCGTCATTTTCTTTTTCATAACTGAGAATTGAGCCCTCCTGTGTTTTATTCGCTGCGTGCCGCAGACCCGGAAAAATCCGCGCCACGCATACACGCTTGATATCATTATACTATATATCGATATAAATATCTATACTTTTTCGAAAAAAAGTATCAGAAAAACACGGTTTTATGCCGGAATTCCCGCATAAATTTGTTCCGCCGCAGACATAAACCGGCATTGCACGGGCTTAATTCTTGCGTTTGAAAATTATACAAATGAATAAAATAAAAGAACGCCGCAAATTACGGCGCTCTTTTGATTATACAATTGTATTATTTCCCAACGATATGGAATGCGAACCCGCCGATTTCGTCCTTGAAATAGACGAATTTCAGCTTGCCCTTGTCGTCATAGGATGCCGTTGACATATCGGCGGCAAAGCCCTGATTTTCAAGGAAGGCGAGGGCGCGGAAGGGGAAGTTGCAGCCGACGGCGATGTGACCGTTTGTGCCGCGATAGGGGCTTTTCATAACCTCAAAGAGCGTTCCCGCAAAGATACCGCCGGTTCTTTCGTCGGGGGTGAGCATTGCGAAGCGGCAAAGCTTATCGACTGTCGCGCGGCAGTCGTTCTCGTCCTTTGCATTGATTCCGATGTGCTTGAGGAAGAAACCGTGCATTTTGGCAACTGCCTGATATGTCAGACGGGTGATTTCCTCATAATTTTCGCTCTTTATAAGCGACTCCTTGACCATAAAGCTGCCTCCGCAGGCAACAACGCAGGGCAGGGAGAGATAATCCATCATATTGTCAAGGCTGACGCCGCCCGTCGGCATAAAGTGCAGACCCTTATAGGGGGCGGACATAGCTTTGATTGCCGCCGCACCGCCGTTTGCTTCTGCGGGGAAAAACTTTACCGTATCAAGTCCGAGAGCCATAGCCTGCTCCATTTCGCCGCAGGTCGCGCAGCCGGGAACGACAGTCACTCCCTTCGAAAGACAGTACTTGACGTTTTCGGGGTTGAAGCCGGGGGAGACGATAAATTTCGCGCCCGCTTCGACCGCCGCGTCGGCCTGCTCGCGTGTCAGAACCGTTCCCGCGCCGACGAGCATTTCGGGGAGCTCCTCCGTAATTCTTCTGATAGCTTCTGCCGCTGCTTCCGTGCGGAAGGTGATCTCCGCGCACATAATGCCGCCCTTCATAAGCGCTTTGCAAAGCGGAACTGCCTTTTCTGCATCCTCGATCTTGACAACAGGCACAATTCCGCAAAGCTCTATTTGCTTTAATACGTCGTTCATTGTATTATAAAACCTCCGTTTTCGGCGGACATTCCGTCCGCAAATATTTTGCGACTAAATTATATAATATTTTATTGCATTTGTAAAGATTTTATTGTATAATTTATTCGGAAACCGCTTGCGCCGCCGATTTCGGGCGGTTTGCGGCGGAAAAAAGTATAATTTTTTGAGGAGACGGCTATGAATAAATTTATGGACGACGATTTTTTGCTCGACTCCGAGGTTGCGCAAATGCTCTATCACACATATGCGGCGAACCTGCCGATAATCGATTATCATTGCCATATCGATGCGGCAGACATAGCGAATGACAAGCGTTATGAAAACATAACGGAGCTCTGGCTCGGCGCAGACCATTACAAATGGAGAGCTATGCGGTCGTGCGGGATAAGCGAACGTCTTATCACGGGCGACGCATCGGATTATGATAAATTTGAGGCGTATTGCTCGGCGATGCCGTCGCTCATCGGAAACCCGCTTTATCATTGGTCGCATCTTGAGCTCCGTCGCTACTTTGATTTCGACGGAATCCTCTGCCCCGATACCTGTCGCTACGTATGGGAGCTGACAAAAGAAAAGCTCGCAGAGCCGGAAATGAGCGCAAGGGGAATAATGAGACAGTCAAACGTCAAGCTCATATGCACGACAAACGACCCGACCGAAAGCCTTGCTCATCATATAGCCATTAGAGAGGACAGAGATTTTGATATTCCCGTTCTCCCCGCCTTCCGTCCGGACAAGGCGATGTATGTCGAAAGAGCGGAATTCGCTCCTTATATAAAGAAGCTTTCCGAATGCTCCGGCACGGAGATAAAGGATTTTGCAACTCTTTGCGACGTTCTCGAAAAGAGAATCGAATATTTTGACATTCTCGGTTGCCGCACGGCGGACCACGGTATGGACGATACGATCCTCTTTGACGGTTCCGTTACGGCTTCGCAGGCGGAAGCGGCGGCAGAAGTTATTTTCCGCAGAGCGGCGGCAGGCGAAAAAGTCGACTCCGAAACGGCAAGAATATACAGAAGCGCGCTTATCCGCAAGCTCGCAAAGCAGTATACGAAGCGCGGATGGGTTATGCAGATACATTTCGGTGCGCTGAGAAATGTCAGCCCCGCAATGTTCGGCAAGCTCGGTCCCGACGCAGGCTACGACACGATCCACGGCGGCAGCGGCAGGATAGCTTCGCTTGCGGCAATGCTCGGCGCGCTTGAAAACGAGGCGATTCTCCCGAAGACGATAGCATATTCGCTCAACCCCGCAGAAAACACGGCTGTTGCGGCGCTCATCGGTTGCTTCCAGCGCACGGGGGACGAGATGGAGGGGCTTCAGTGTATGCCCAAGATGCAGCAGGGTAGTGCCTGGTGGTTCAACGACCATATCGACGGGATGAAAGCACAGCTTACGACCCTTGCGGCGCAGTCCGCTCTCGGAAAGTTTGTCGGTATGACGACGGACTCCCGCAGCTTCCTCTCCTACACGCGCCACGAATATTTCCGTCGCGTGCTTTGCTCTGTGCTCGGAGGCTATGTCGAAAGAGGCGAATATCCGCTTGACGTCGACGCGCTTGCGCAGATGGTCTGCGATATCTGCTATAACAACACAAAGGATTTCTTTGAATTCAGAGTTGTTTAAAAACGTCTTGATTTATACGAAAGTATAAAACCGAAAACCGAGACGTCATCAATAAAAAACGAAAAAGAAGGTAAATTATAATGTCAGAAGGCTGCACACACGATTGCTCATCCTGCTCGCAGAACTGCGCGTCAAAACAGGGCGGAGCACCCACATTTGAAAAAACAAACGATCTCTCAAGAATAAAGAAAACGATTGCCGTTGTCAGCGGCAAGGGCGGCGTCGGAAAGACGCTTGTTTCCTCTATGCTCGCCGTTGAGCTTCACAGAAGAGAGCTGAAAACCGCAATCATCGACGCGGACGTAACAGGTCCTTCGATACCGAAGGCGTTCGGACTGAAAGGCCTCTGCGAGGCGGCTCCGCTCGGCGGGATTATGCCCGTAAAAACGACGACGGGAATCGAGACGGTCAGCGTAAATCTTCTCCTTGAAGATACCTCGTCTCCTGTTCTCTGGAGAGGCCCCGTTATTGCCGGAATGGTCAAACAGTTCTGGACGGACGTCATCTGGGGAGATGTTGATGTTATGGTCATAGACTGCCCGCCCGGCACGGGAGACGTTCCGCTGACGGTGTTCCAGTCGATCCCCGTTGACGGAATCATAATCGTTACAAGCCCGCAGGATCTCGTTTCGCTGATCGTTTCAAAGGCTGTCAATATGGCGAAGCTGATGAATATTCCGATAATCGGTATCGTTGAAAATATGAGCTATGTCGAATGTCCCGACTGCGGAAAGAAGATCGAGGTGTTCGGCAAGAGTCATACCGAGGAGACTGCAAAGCAGTTTGGAATTCCCGTTCTTGCGAGAATACCGATAAATCCCGAGCTTGCGTCGCAATGCGACAAGGGCGTGATAGAGCTGTTCGAGGGCGGCTGGATGTCTGCCGTTGCGGACGCCGTCGAGGCACAGCCGACAAGAGAAAGATGACGGCGGAAACCGTCATAACCGATATGGACTCCATAGGGGCAAGGCAGGCGGCGGAGCTTGAAAAACGTTGCTTTTCCTGCCCCTGGGAGCTTGAAGAATATGAAAAATCGAGACAGCGTGACGATTTCACCTGTCTCTGCGCTTATATCGGCGGGGAGTTTGCCGGATTTCTTATGGCGTTTCACGTCCTTGACGAGTGTCACCTCCTTGACATTGCGACGGATGAAAAATTCCGCAGGCAAGGCGTTGGGGCGGCGCTTATCCGCGAACTTATGAAAAGAGCGGGGGAGAAGGACGGCAGCGTAATTTATCTGGAAGTCAGAGAGAAAAACCAAGCCGCAAGAGGACTTTACGAAAAGTTTGGCTTTGTCCCCGTCGGCAAGAGAAAAGATTATTACAAATATCCGACGGATGACGCCGTGCTTTACACGCTCACGCTCGGAGAGGAGAAACATTGAAAATACTCGGAATTGAAAGCTCGTGCGACGAGACTGCCGCCGCCGTGCTTGAATGTGAGAACGGAAAATTTACCGTTCTCTCGGATAAGGTTGCCTCGCAGATTGAAATGCACGCCCGCTACGGAGGAGTCGTTCCGGAAATCGCAAGCAGGGCGCATTGCGAGATAATATCGAAAATAACGTATGATGCGCTTTCCGAAGCAGGCGTAACGATAGCGGATATCGACGCAATCGCCGTGACGGCTTACCCGGGACTTATCGGGGCGCTTCTCGTCGGCGTGAATTTTGCAAAGGGACTTGCGTATTCGAGCGGGAAGCCGCTTGTCGCTGTTGACCATATAAAGGGGCATATTGCGGCAAACTACGTTTCCGAAAACCGTCCCGAACCGCCGTATATCGCCTTTGTTGCGTCCGGCGGGCATACGTCGATTGTAAGAGTCAACGGCTACGACAGCCACACCGTCATCGGCGGAACGAGAGACGACGCTATGGGCGAGGCGTTTGATAAGGTTGCGAGGGTTATGGGTATGCCGTATCCCGGCGGTGCGGCTATGGACAAGCTTGCTTATGAGGGAAAGGCGGTCCTGCCGTTTCCGTCTGCGGCGATACGCGACGATTCGCTCGACTTCTCGTTTTCGGGAATTAAAACGGCTGTTCTGAACTACATAAATTCGACGGCGCAGAAGGGCGGAGAGCTGAACCGGGCAGATGTTGCGGCGAGCTTCTGCCGCGCGGCTGTTTCTTCGGTATCGACAAAGCTCTCGCTTGCGATTGACCGCAATCCCGATATAAAAGCGGTTGCGCTTGCGGGCGGCGTTGCGGCGAACTCTCACCTGCGCGCGGAGATGGAAAAGCTCTGCAAATCGAAGGGGCTTCCGCTCTATTATCCCGAGAAAAAATACTGCGGCGACAACGCCGTGATGATTGCCGTTGCGGGGTACTTTGAGTATATCAAAGGTAACATCGCGCCCCTTTCTTTAAACGCCGAAGCGGCGCGTTTTGAGGACGTGTGACAGGAATATTTACCTTTTTTTCGGCTTCTCCGGTTTTCCACAGACTGTTGATAAAATTTTGAAAAAACTTCTTGCGGATGTCGGATGCGGGCGAAAAAGCAGGAAAATACTGCAAAACTGTGTGGAAAAGCTTGTGGATAATGTGGAAAAACAGTTGTATAAAATGAGAGATTTCGTGTTGAAAACGAGAAAACACGATATATTCTTTTTCGGCAACGTAAATCAAATTTACAAATCTTTGCGAAAGGCGCAAATGCAAATATGAAGATAGAATTCAATTTCGGCACGTCCGTTCTGGCTCTTCCTGCGGATGTTAAAAGGTACATAAGCAGCGCGGGAAAAAGCGAGCTCGCCGTGCTTCTGGCTGTCTCCGGCGGAGGGGAAGCGGATGTTTCCGCGGTCGCATCGCTCTGCAATCTGACGGAGGCGGAAGTTATGGAAGCGCTTGCATTCTGGCGCGGCGCAGGGATTATAAACACGGATGCGACCCCATCCGAAAAGAAGGAAAGCGTCGCCGCAAAGGCTCCCTCTCCGAAATCGTATTCGATGACGGGAATGGAAATCGAGAGGGTGTGCGGAGAAAATCCGACCCTCAAAACAACGATCGAAAAATGTCAGACGATCTTCGGGAAGGTCTTCGGTACGTCAGAGAGCGGCGTTTTCGTTTATCTTTACGACCATCTCCGCCTTGACTGCGAATACATACTTCTTCTCGCTTCATATTGTAAGCGCACGGGACACGATTCCGTTCGTTACTTTGAAAAGACGGCGCTGTCGCTCTTCGACAGAGGTATTGATACCGTCGGTAAGCTGGAAAAATACTTTATGGATGAAAATCGCCGCGGAGAGCTTGAGGGAATCGTCCGCAGGCTGTACGGAATGGGCGCAAGGGCGCTTACGTCAACGGAAAAAGAGTATCTGCGGGTATGGAGCTCGGAATGGGACACAAGCGAGGAGCTTATTGAAGCGGCGTATGAGGAGATGATGAAAAATCTTCCGGCTCCGAAGATGTCGTATGAAAACAAAATTCTTAAAAACTGGCACGACGCCGGCGTGAAGACTGTTGCGGAGGCGAAGGAAAAGGGACTCATCGGAGCTGCGAAATCTGGCAAAAGCGACAACGGACCGAGCTTTGACCTCGGAGAATTTTTTGAGCTTGCCGTTCAAAGGGGCAAAGCCGAAAGCGAAAATAAATGAATGGGAAGGGCATTATGACTTACGAAGAAACCTGCCGGAATATAATACGCGAGTACCGGACGAAAAATCTCGTTGCAAAGCAGCGCGCCGAGGAGAGACGCAGAGAGCTTGACGAAAAATACCCCGATATTGCAAAAATTGACGAAGCCCTCTCCGAAACCGGATTAAAGATACTCCGTGCCGCGCTTGAGGGGCAGAACGGACTCGAAAATCGGCTTGAAAAGCTGAAAAAAGACAACGAAGGTTTGCTTTCAGTCCGCGCCGGACTTCTCCGCTCAAAGGGATATCCCGCGGATTACGATGATGTTCATTACGATTGCCCGATCTGCTCGGACACCGGCTATACTGACGACGGAAAGATGTGCCGTTGTATGAAAAAAGCCCTCGCCGAGGCGGGACTTGAATGTTCGGGCGTTAAAAAGCTCGTTGAAAAACAGAATTTTGATACGTTTGACCTGAGCTATTATACAGGCTCTGCGAGAGAGTCGATGGAAGGGGTGCTTCGCATCTGTCGCGCCTATGCCGACGGCTTTGACGGGAAAATGCACAACCTGCTTTTCATCGGCAAGACGGGACTCGGCAAAACGCACCTCTCATCCGCGATTGCAAAGGAAGTCATAGAAAAGGGATATGCGGTTGTCTACGAAAGCGCACAGAACATTTTCTCCGATTTTGAAAAAGAAAAATTCGCCCGCTACGATGTTACTCTCCCCGATACTTCGAAATATTATAATTGCGACCTGCTTATAATCGACGACCTCGGCACGGAAATGCAGAGCCAGTTTACGGTCGCCTGCCTTTATAACCTCCTCAACGCAAGACTTGTAAACGAAAAGAGTATGATAATCAGCACGAACGTCGGCAAAAAGGAGCTGCTCGAAAGATACTCGGAGCGCATAACCTCCCGCCTGCTCGGAGAGTTCGGAATATGCGTTTTTGAGGGAAGCGATGTCAGAAGTCAGAAACTGAGACGATGAATAATACAAAAGTATAAAACCAAAAACCCGCCTGACAGGCGGGTTTTTGGTTTTAATCGAAACCTGTCAGATGGAAAAAGGCGAAGAACGGAGGGAGCCGAGAGGTGACCAGAACAGAGCTAAAACTAATATTTAAGCTCATCGCCGATTTAATAGAGGCGAAAGCCAAAAACAAAAAAGAAGCCGCGGACATCGTCCGCGACCTCCTAAAAGATTTGAACAAGTCTTAAACCGAATACAAAAGGCGCAAACCGTGCTATCATAGGGCTGCAACCCTCGGCACGGTTTGAAAAGAAAACAAACAAACAGCCAAGCAATATATTTGTTTGGAAATAATCGCTTTGCCCATTGTTTTCTTTTGTGTTCTAACACAACAACCCGAAAAAGTCAATACCAAATTTCAAAGGAAAAATACAAATAATGCTTTGATATACAAAAAACAGAGATAAAAATCATCTCCGCTTTATTTTTTGCAAGCCTCTGTCTGTGCAGTTATTGAAAGAGCTGTATATAACTTTTTATAACTAAAGCTTCTTTTGCCTACTTTTCTTCTCGAAGAAAAGTAGGTCAGCCCCAGTATTTTCTGTCCAGACTGCGAAACTGAATCGCCTCGGCTATGTGGGGCGCGCAGATGATGTCGCTTTCCGCAAGGTCGGCGATTGTGCGTGCAACGCGGAGGATACGGTCGTAGCCTCTTGCCGAAAGGCCGAGACGGTCGAACGCTTTTTTGAGAAGCTCCTTTGCCGGCGCGTCCATTACGCAGAATTTTCTTATCTGAGCGGGGGTGAGCTGGGCGTTGCAGAAAAGGTTCTTTTCACCCTTTGTACGCTTTGCCGCAAAAGTCCGCGCACGGTTGACTCTTTCGGCAATTACGGCAGATGTCTCCGACGGAGAAGAGCTTGCCGATACCTCGTCATACGAAAGCGACGGCATCTCAACCTGAATATCGATCCTGTCAAGCAGTGGTCCGCTTATTTTAGAAATGTACTTTTTTATATCCGCGCGGGAACAGGTACAGGGCTTTGTCGGGTGACCGTAATAGCCGCATTTGCAGGGATTCATCGCACAGACGAGCATAAAATCCGAGGGGAATGTCAGCTTGCCGCTGACGCGGGTGATCGTTACCTTCCTGTCTTCGAGAGGTTGGCGCAGTACCTCCATTGCGTCGCGGGAAAATTCGGGGAGCTCGTCAAGGAAGAGGACGCCGTTGTGCGCAAGGGAAATTTCGCCCGGCATAGGTATTCTTCCGCCGCCCGCAAGCCCTGCGCTCGACATTGTGTGATGCGGAGAACGGAAAGGGCGTTCGGTCATAAGAGAGACGCCGCCGGGAAGAGTTCCGGCTGCGGAATGTATTTTCGTCGTTTCGATCGATTCTTCAAACGTCATCTCGGGGAGAATCGTCGGAATTCTTTTTGCAAGCATACTTTTTCCTGTTCCCGGAGGACCGATGAGCAGGACGTTATGCCCGCCGGCACAGGCAATCTCAAGGGCACGCTTCGCCTGCTCCTGCCCTTTTACGTCCGCAAAGTCAAGCCCCGCGTATGCAATCTCGGGGCGGAGGGCGGATCTGCTGTATTTTATGGGCTCGATAACGCTTTTTCCTGTCAGATGCGAGACGAGCGAGCGTACGTCGCGTACGGGATAAACCTCTATTCCTTCAACGACTGCCGCCTCGCCCGCATTTTCCGCAGGGGCAAAAAATCGCTTCATTTTGGCATCTCTTGCGGCAATGCACATTGAAAGTGCGCCGCAAACGGGGCGGACGTCGCCCGAAAGGGAAAGCTCTCCGGCAAAGCAGGCGTCGGAAAGGTCGACTTCCGCAAGCTCTCCGGAGCACATCATAATCGAGAGCAACATTGCAAGGTCATATCCGGAGCCTTCTTTCTTCTTGTCCGCCGGGGCAAGGTTGAGAGTTATCTCGGCGTCCGGGAAAAAGTAGCCACTGTTGATAAACGCCGCGCGGATTCTCTGCTTTGCTTCCTTTATTGCTGCATCCGGCAGACCGACTATCTCAAAATTCGGAAGACGGTTCTGTGCGTCGCATTCGACCGTTACGATGTATCCGTCGATTCCTGTCAGTCCTGCGCTGAAAACCTTTGAAAGCATTGAAAAAAGCTCCTTTACTTTAGTTTACATTATTCTACATCAAAAATCATTTTATGGCAATACGTTTGCCGAAAAAAGATGAAAAAGATTTGGTTATACAGAAGTATAATATTAAAAAATGTTCTGCCGGCAAGAGGATTTTTATCTCTTGTGGGTAAAAAGCGATCCGGCGGAATATAATCATAAAAGTGACAAAACAAGGGGGCGATCATTATGCAGAGAGGGCTTACCGATGCGGCGGAAACGGCGCTTGCGAATGCAGAGAGGGAGGCTATGGAGCTTTGCCGGGCATATGTCGGAACGGAGCATCTGCTCCTCGGATTGCTCGGCGACGAAAACTGCGTTGCGGCGAACATCCTCCGTGCGCACGATATAACGTACGCAAGGACGAAGGCGCTTGCCGGAGAAAATTCCGCAAGCGATCTTTCGCCTTCGCAAAGGGAAATGACGCCTGGGCTTTGCGCCGTGATAGAGTCTGCCGCAGCGGAGGCGTCAAAACGGGGCGACGGCAAGGTCGGAACGGAGCATCTTTTGCTTGCGCTTCTCGGAGAAAGAGAATCTGCGGCAGTTCGCCTGATAATAGCGCAGAATGCGGGCGTGGGCGAAATAAAAAACGATATTATGACGTTTCTTTCCGAAACCTGCGAGGAGACGAAGCCTCAGGAGACGAAGGGAAAATACGGGCAGGAGCAGGAGGGAATCTCCGGCACCTTCGGCTGCGACCTTACGGACGCCGCAAGGAAAGGCAAATTGCCGACAGTCGTCGGAAGGGAGGCGGAGACGGAGCGCGTCATTCAGATTCTCGGAAGAAAAACGAAAAACAATCCCTGCCTTATAGGCGAGCCGGGCGTCGGAAAGACGGCTGTTGTTGAGGGGCTTTGCGAGCGGATCGTTTCGGAGAATGTTCCCGAAGCTTTGCTCGGAAAAACGATTATTTCCGTTGACATCGGGGCGATGATTGCAGGGGCGAAATACAGGGGCGAATTCGAAGAGCGACTGAAAAAGCTGACGGACGAGGTCATAAAAAATCCAGGCATAATCCTGTTTATCGACGAGCTGCATACGATAGTCGGAGCGGGGGCGGCGGAGGGCGCGGTTGATGCTGCGAACATCCTGAAACCGCTTCTTGCAAGAGGAGATCTGAGGGTCATCGGAGCAACAACGTCGCGGGAATACAGGCGACATATAGAAAAGGACCCTGCGCTTGAAAGACGTTTTCAGCCTGTGACGGTCGATGAGCCGAGCGATGAAAAAACGGAAAAGATATTGCGCGCTCTCCGCCCGCAGTATCAGTTGCATCATAAGGTGACTATAACGGACGGAGCAATAACGGCGGCGATAAAGCTCTCAAAAAGATACCTGCCGGACAGGTTTCTGCCCGATAAAGCCATAGATTTGATTGATGAGGCATCGTCAAAGAAGAGCATAGCTGCAACGGAGCCTTCGGCAAGGCAAAGGGAGCTCGAAAACGAGCTGCGGGGGCTCTGCGCAAGACGGGAATGTGCAATAGTTGACAGGAATTTTGAGCTCGCGACGGCTCTGCGCTCCGAGATTGTGTCAAAGCGGGAAGCACTTGCGCTTTTGCGGAGAGAACGGGAAGCAAAGAGACTTCTTTCTCCGCCAAGGGTCAAGGAGGATGACATAGCAGAGGTGCTGACAGCCTGGACGAATATTCCTGTCGAGAGAATAATGAGCGACGAGAGCAGCAGGCTTTCTCATATGGAAAGCGAGCTTTCGGAGCGGGTTATCGGTCAGGATGAGGCAATAAGAGCACTTTGCCGCGCTGTCCGCAGGGGAAGAACGGGACTTTCAAATCCTGATCGTCCGATCTGCTCACTCATCTTCACGGGACCGACGGGAGTAGGCAAGACGGAGCTTGCGAAGGCACTGGCGGCGGTTCTTTTCGGCTCGGAAAAGGCGCTTTTACGCTTTGATATGTCCGAGTATATGGAAAAGCACAGCGTCGCAAAGCTCATAGGTGCACCGCCCGGCTACGTCGGCTATGACGACGGCGGAGCGCTGACGGACGCTGTCCGCAAAAAGCCATACAGCATCATACTTTTTGACGAAATAGAAAAAGCTCATCCTGATGTTTTCGATCTGCTTTTGCAGATACTTGAGGACGGACGGCTCACCGATTCGCATGGAAGAACATCCGATTTCCGGAACACAGTTATAATAATGACGTCAAATCTCGGCTCCGGCAGGATAAAAAACACGGCGGGGTTCGGCTCCCGGGAGGAAAACGAAAAGCGCGAAAAAACTGCGGCTGTCGATGCGCTTAAAGCGGTCTTCAGAGCGGAATTTCTCAATCGCGTGGACGAGATAATCGTCTTTTCGCATCTTTCCGAAAAGGACACGGAGCAGATTGCCGAAAGACTTCTCTCCGACGCCGGGCGCCGTGCTGCCGATATTGGTATCAGCCTTTTGTTTGACGACAGCGCCGTAAAGCTGATTGCGAGCGAAGGAAAGAGCGATTTGTACGGTGCAAGGCCTCTACGCCGTGCCGTGACGAGGCTTGTTGAGGACCCGCTCTCGGAGGAGATTATCGAAGGAAAAACGGTTGCGCCCGCCGCTTTGACTGTAACCGCGGAGAACGGAAAGATGAAGTTTGTAAAGAAATGAGAAAAGCGCAGGTGCATTTCGGGAAAAACAAAAAAAGACACCGGAAGGTGTCTTTTCGAGCAAATCCAGAGCGGGGGGATTCGAATTCTCGCGGCTCGGTGCCGCTCGGTCAGGCTCGGCTCTGACAGTCTCGCTGCGGCTCGGTCACACTCGGGCTCTGACAGCCGTCAAAGGCTGTCATTCACCACCCTCGTGCCGCTTCGCTACGCCGCAGGCGCCTCATTCACTACCGAGCCCGTTCGAATCCCGTTTGCCATAACAAAAAAGACACCGGAAGGTGTCTTTTTTGTTATGGCGCGCCCAGGGGGATTCGAACCCTCGACCTACCGGTTCGTAGCCGGGCACTCTATCCGCTGAGCTATGGGCGCATATTTTCAAGTGCCCAAACAGTCTATCACAATACGTTGCGTTTGTCAAGAGGGAAAAGGAACATTTAGAAATAAAAAATATTTATTTTTTGCGAAATTGGTATTGTAATAAATAATATATTCTGCTATAATACAAGTGTATATCTGATAAAAGAGGGGAAATGTTCGTGGCTAAGCGGAAAAACACAAAAAAGAAATCCGGCGGTATCAAGCTTTTCATATATCTTGTGCTTGCGCTTGTAATCGCCGCAGGAACGTATTTCGGAATTTTTGATGATCCGCTCGGCGTTGCAAAGCCTGACAAAACGGGCACCGTCACGGAGATCGACGACGGAAAGTTGCAGCTACATATGATAGATGTCGGGCAGGCGGATTCGTTCCTTTTGCGTATACCGGATGGGAAAAACGTAAAGAATATCCTCATAGACGCGGGCGCGCCGAACACGACAAGACCGACGACGGTTACGGATTATCTCTCGTCGCTCGGGATAAAAGAGCTTGATCTTCTCGTTCTGACTCACCCTCATTACGACCATATCGGAGTTGCGCAGAATGTGATTAACAGCGTAACCGTCCGGCAGGTTATGATCCCCGATTGCGATTATTCGAGCAAGACCTGGATAAACATTCTCGAAACGATAGATAAGAAAAATATAGACGTTATCTTCCCGGAGGTCGGGCAGGTGATAGACATAGGCGAGGCGAAGATGAAGATTCTCGCTCCGTCGGATAAGATGCTTTCCGGCAAGGAAGCAAACGATTACAGCATAGTCGCAAAGGTGACATACGGGGAAACGTCGTTTATGCTTACGGGCGACGCCGAAAGTGACAGCGAAGCGGAAATCCTCAAAGCCTTCCCGAAGGCCGATCTGAAATGCAACGTCCTGAAAGTCGGACATCACGGATCGAGCACATCTTCTTCGCAGGCGTTTTTGGATGCGGTAAACCCCGAAATTGCACTTATCTCCTGCGGAAAGGGTAATGACTACGGTCATCCGCACAAGGAAACGATGCAGAAGCTCGGTGATATGGGCATAAACATTTTCCGCACGGACGAAATGGGAACGGTCATTCTTGTCTCTGACGGCAAAACGGTTTCGCGTCTTGAAAACAAATAAAAGGATGCGATAATATTGAAAAAGGTTTTTCGTTTTCTGGCAGTATTTTTGATACTGACGGCTTTTGCCGCCGGCGCTTTCCGCATATCCGGCGAAAACGGATTCAACGAAAACGATGTCATATTTTTCGGCGATTCGACAACGGCTCATATGAAGCTCCGCGGAGGAATTCCGGAAAGCAGAGTCTGGTCCGGCAAGGCGAATACGGTGCTCTTCAGGACTGTTTGCGAGGGCAAGCCGATATATTTTGAAGATGAAGACCGTGCGGTCTCGCTTGCCGAGGCTGTCAGGGAGAGAAAACCGAAGATACTCGTCATAACGCTCGGCGTTTCGGGCGGAGCGGGTTTTATGCCGGAGGACAAATTCGTTGCGGTGTATAAGGAAATGATAGACACCGTGAGGGCAAACAGTCCCGAAACGAGACTGTTTGCGCAATCGATACTGCCCCTTTCGGACAGATCCGTTCTGCATTATAAGAAGCTCTCAAAGGAAGCTGTCGCAGTTGCAAACGAATGGATATGCCGTCTCTGCGAAGAAGAAAACGTCCCGTATATAGACACGCATAGTCTGCTGTGTGATGACAGCGGTTATCTGAAAAAGATATATCAGAACGATGAATATATGCATCTGACAACAGCGGCTTACAAAATTATTATAAACAACGTTTACGAAAGCATTAAAAATTCCTGAATAAAATCAAGTTTGGAAGGAAGGGAAGGACATTATGTCGGATAATCTGGGTAAAAGGATAAAAGTGATAGCCGTAATAATAGGTACGGTCGGAGCGGTTACGGGGTTTGCTGCCGCGCTCAAATATTTCAGCGAGGGAAATCTCTTCTTTGCCTGCGTATTTCTGATATATGCGATCCTTTCGATTATGCTGATGATACCTCTTTTCCTTGCGGGAAGCTCCGCGGATGCGATAGAGGCGGAAAACAAAAAGCTGCGCAATCTTTCGGATAAGATTGCGATGATAGAAAAGAGCAGTCGCTATGCCACCTCTCCCATAGACAAGTATTCTCCCGTTGCGGGCAGAAGAAGGGCTCCGGCAAGCGATACCTCGGATGAAGACGTTGCGCCTATGGGCGTTGCGACGGCGGAAAGAAAGGTTGCTCCTTATCCCTCCGGCGAACTTTCGTCCTCCAAGGGCTCGATAGAGCTTGAAAGCGAAAAAGAAATGGGAACGATAAAATCCGTTTTTGCAAGCTCATCGGACAGAATAGACTCGGACACGCTCATAACGGATATCCCGAAGCCCTCGATGAAGAGCGAGGCGGAATCCGCATTTTATACAACGTCCAGCATCGATATGATAAAGGTCAACAGGAAGGACAATTCCGTAACGAGGTTTCTTGCCCCCTCCTCATCGACCATAGCCGCAGGCGGACTTCATACCGTTGCCGTTACAGAGACCGGAAAGGTCCTTGCCGCAGGCTACGGAACGTACGGTCAATGCAACGTTTCCGCTTGGACATCGATTGTGTCCGTTGCGGCGGGCAACCATCATACAGTCGGTCTCCGCTCAAACGGCACCTGCGTTGCAACAGGCTATTCGGGCTACGGTCAGTGCGAGGTAGATATGTGGCGGAATATCTGTGCGGTATCGGCGGGCGTCGGACATACGGTCGGTTTACTTGAAAACGGCACCTGCGTTGCAACGGGCGATAATACATACGGTCAATGCAACGTTTCGGACTGGGAAGGAATCATAGCGATTTCCGCGGGATATAATTATACCGTCGGCCTGCGTGCGGACGGAACAATCGTTGCCGTCGGCGCAAATACGGACGGAACCTGGGGCGGCATACGCTGGGGAAGCATATGTGCGGTTGCCTCCGGCGGACTTCATACTCTCGGTCTCAAATCGGACGGAACCTGCGTTGCTGTCGGTAACAATGCAAATGATCAATGTGATGTTTCCCGCTGGCAGAATGTGCGTGCCGTTGCGGCAGGCAATTATCACAGCGTCGGTCTTCTGGCAAACGGCAAGGTCGTTGCCGTCGGTTATAACGGCTACGGTCAGTGCAACGTTTCGGAATGGCAGAATGTCGTTGCGATCGCCGCAGGCAGAAATCATACGGTCGGACTGACAAAATCCGGCATCTTGCTTTCGACGGGCGACAACACATACGGTCAGTGCAACCTCAGAAACTTTACCGATATAAAAATAAACAAATAAAGCATAAAAGCAAAAACGGAGCTGCGGGCTCCGTTTTTTGTTTTATAAAGTTGTATAAATCAGTTGTAGAAGGAATGATTTCCGACGAGGAAAGCAAACTTGCGGTTTCTCGCTGTCCACATATTCGATGCCGCCTTTGCGTCCATAAAATAGAGGATCTTATCAGAGAGCGTATAGCCTTCGAGGCAGATCTTTGCGGCGATTATGCAGTCCTCGGAGGGGGTGTTATAGATATGACCGTTTGCAACCGGGGTGAACTGCGTGCCGTATTTTGTATCGAAGATAACGTCATATATCGTGTTCGGGAACTCCGCAGAGCGGACTCTGTTCAGCACGACATTGCCGACGGCGATCTTGCCTTCAAAAGGCTCCGTGTTACTCTCCGCATATATAATTCTCGAGAGCCAGAGAAGGTCGCTGCTGTTATAAAAGCTGTCGCCGGAGGCGATCGTTTTTCCGGAATCCTTTACATCGACGGAATAGTCCGAGCTGTTCCATTTGACCTCCGCTTCAAATGCTTTTGCAATTGAGCGGACGGGGACGAGCATTGTGCCGTCGATGATGATATTTTCAAGCCCCGAATAAATATATCTGCCGTTTGCGACTATGTAGTCCTTTCCGCAGGTCGCATAAATGTTTATTCCGCGACAGGTGATCGTTGCCGTTTTGCTTGCGCCGTCGTAGCTCTTTTTTGTCTGCGATACGGCGGAGCAGAATTTATAAATCGGAACATACGTCGTGTCGCCTATGAGCTGGGTCGGGACATCCGCTGTTACTGTTTTGCCGTTTACACGAACATCGACACGTCTGCCCGCGGCGCTTGCAAAAATACCGAACGATAGCGACAGCATTACCGCTGCCAGCATAACGGAAATTATTTTTTTCATTTGCATCACATCCTTTCCGACATCATAATAGCACATTTTATGCAAACGTATCAATACAAAAATAATACCGCCGTTGTCTTGAAAATGCAGCGGCGGCAAAGTTTTTTCGGATCTGTTTCCGGCGGGGAGGAAATTCAGGACGCAAGTTCCCGAGATGGATGAAAGTGTTTTTTCGGCAAAAACAAAATGCCCGCGACGGCATCGTCCGACGCAGACAAGCACAACTGAAAAAGCACCCTGTCGGGTGCTTTTGGTGCCGATGGCGGGGGTCGAACCCGCACGCCCGCGAAGGCAACAGATTTTGAGTCTGTCAAGTCTGCCAATTCCATCACATCGGCACGCGCAAACAACATTATACCATAAAAATCGGAAAAATCAATAGTAAATTTGATATTCGGGGCAAAAAACACACCGCTCGTGTATAAAAAAACTTGACAAAGACCGCATTTTTATATATAATCGTATTTGTTGAAAATAAGTGCAATATAATCATTACTGGTATAGTCTCGCCAAAAAGAAGGAAAGGGGTATATTTAATGAAAAAAACGCAACCGACACATACCGTGTACAGTATGGACTCCCTGTATGACGGCGTTGTAAAGCAGGCTGAAAGATACGGCGACAAGGAAAGATATATTTATAAAGATAAAGTTACAAAGACGGAGGCTGTCGTAACATACCGCGATATGCTTGATCACGTCAATTATATTTCTTCCGCACTCACAGCTCTCGGTCTTGCAGAGCCGACGTGCGTTGTATCCGGTGAGTCTCATCCGGATTATGCCGCAGCATATATCGCAACCGTATCCGCAGGCGGCGTGATCGTTCCTCTCGATAAGGATATTTCCGCAGAGCAGTTTGCAGGCTTTGTGAAGCTTTGCGAGACAAAAGTTATTTTTTATACGTCATCTATACATCATAAGGTCTATGAAGTCAAGGATCAGCTTCCGGACGTCAGATATTTTGTCTGCTTTGATTATGCCGGCGACGATTTCCCGCAGGACGAGAGATTTATGCGTTTCGCGGATTTCTTTGAGATCGGCAAGAAGGCATATGAGAACGGCGACAGAACTGCCGAAAATCACGATGTCGATCTTGACAAGACCTGTGCGATACTCTTCACATCCGGCACGACCGGAACAAGCAAAGGCGTTATGCTTTCGCAGAGAAACCTTGTGACGGCAACGCTTGACTCGTGCGCTATAATGGGCTGCGCAAAGGACGACAGATATGTTTCCGTTCTTCCTTTCCATCACGCATATGAATTCACCTGCGCACAGCTCGCTCTCCCCAACACAGGCGCAACGACGGTTATAAACGATTCCATTAAAAATACAATGCGCAATTTTGCAAAATATCAGCCGACAGCTCTCGTTCTCGTCCCGCTTTATGTTGAGACGATGTATAAGAGAATATGGGCAGAGATTGCAAAGAAGGGCAAGACAAAGACCGTGAGAACGGCGATAAAGATTTCGAATGCGCTTCGCAAGGTTGGTATTGATCGCAGAAGAAAGCTTTTCAAGGACATTCTTGACGCTTTCGGCGGCAGACTTCAGTATATTGTTTGCGGCGGAGCGCCGCTTCGCTCCGAGCTCATCGACGATTTTGACGCTTTCGGCATAAAGATCTGCGAAGGCTACGGAATCACGGAGTGTTCTCCTCTCGTTGCGGCAAACCCGATGCATTGGCGCAAGCATCATTCCTGCGGAATGAGAGTGCCTCATATGGAAGTACGCATAGATAAGGCTTCTCCGGAGGACGAAACGGGCGAAATCGTTACGCGCGGCGACGCCGTTATGAAGGGCTATTATAAAAACCCCGAGGCTACGGCAGAGGCGTTTACGGAGGACGGATGGTTCAAAACAGGCGACATCGGTTATATTGACGATGACGACTTCATATTTATAACGGGAAGAAAGAAAAACGTCATCATTCTTTCAAACGGAAAGAATATATTCCCCGAAGAGCTTGAAGAATACCTCGGTCAGAGCGAATATATTGCCGAGTGTGTTGTCATAGGCAGAAAGAACGACGCCGGCGAAACATCGATCTGGGCAATCTGCTATCCGGATTATGAAAAATTTGAAGGCGCAACAAAGGAAGAAATCGAAGCGAAAATCCGCGAAGAAGTTGACAACGTAAACAAAAAGTTGCCGATATTCAAGCACATTCCCAACGTTGAGATCCGTGAGACGGAGTTCGAAAAAACAACGTCAAGAAAGATAATGCGTTATAAGGTTAAATAATTATTTTTATTCGGCATATGCCGGGAAAGAGAGCTATACAATGTTTGACGAAATAAAATCAATTATGACAGAGACCCTTTCGATCCCCGAGGATCAGATCACTCTCGATGCAAATCTTGAAGCGGATCTCGGAATAAGCTCGCTTGAACTTTATGAGCTTGGCGGCAGACTTATGGAAGAGTATGACATCGATATCGAGGAAGACGAGATACACAGCTTCATTACGGTCGGCGACATAGTTGATTACATCTCCGCTCACACAAAATAAACCAAACGAGATAAAAAGCCTCCTTCGGGAGGCTTTTTGTTTTGCGCAAATCGGGAATTTAATGGCTTGCTGATCGATAAAGACGGTGGGGCGGGATGAGACGGGATTTGCCGGTTTATATATCGATAAGTACGGCGGGGCAGGACGGGAGCCCGTCCTCTACATTGCGATACCCGTATATGCAGGTGGCAAGATATTTTTACAAACCAGCTATTGAAGCTTCTTTTGCCTGCTTTTCTTTTCAAAGAAAAGTATGGCAGCTTTCTGCAAACACTGTTTCTCTATGTACTTTCTTTTTTGAAAAGAAAGTACGAAAGAAAGCAATTCGGACTTTCCCTCCGAAACCTCCCTTAAAAGTTCAAGGCGGAGCATACCTGCCCCGTCAGCGTCATCGCTGTGAAAGGTGGGGCTTTCGGTTCGAATGTCAGGCTGTTTTTGATTGTGCAGAGCTTTTGTGCCTTCGGAGACGGGATAAAGCAGGAGATTTTTTGCCTGATTTTTTCAAAGTACAAATGAAAGAGGAGCGGAAATCCGCTCCTTTGATGAAATCATAAATTTTGCACAAACCAATAACCGAAGTTTCTTTTGCCCGAATATCGATAAAGACGGGATGACGGGAGGGGAGACCCCTCCCCTACGCTGCAATACCCATTTATGTAGGCAATAAAATGTTTGAACAAAACAAATAATTGAAGTTTCTTTTGCCCGCTTTTCTTTTCAAACATAGCGGAATAAAAAACAGAGATGAAAACTCACCTCTGTTTTCTTTTTATAAATTTTGCTCAAACCAAATAACCGAAGTTTCTTTTGCCTACTTTTCTTTTCAAAGAAAAGTACGGTCAAAGAAAAGTAGGTCAGACATTTGAAGATTTGAGTTTTCTTGAAAAGACAAAGACAGCAAGAACCGAGATGACGACGGCATAAGCGATCACCCATATGAGCTCCGGCATAATTTTTGAGTAGTCTCCCGCAACGGCATAGCGTGCGGCGTTGACGGCGTGAGAAAAGGGGAGCGCATCCGCTATCGCCTTGAACCACTTGCCGACGGCGGAAACATCAAACCAGATACCGCTGAGCCAAGCGCAGAGGTTTGTCATAAGCGCACCGCAGATTCCGCCAACCTGCTTTTCCGTAAGTAAGTTGCCGCAGAGAAGTCCGATGCCGATGAAAAGGATTGCGGCGGGGAGGAGAACAAGAATTGCGAGGAGAATATTTGCGGATATTTTAAGCCCCATAGGGATAGATACTGCGAAAGTAATTGCGACCTGAATGACAGCGAGCGGGATAAGAGGGAGAATGTAGCCAAAGACAAAATCGGAGGCTGTCATAGGCGATGTCATAAGACGGAGCATAAGACTGTCGCCCCTGTCCTTTGAAACGAGAAGCGCAGAAAACAGCGTTATAAACGTCAGCCCGAAAAGCGCAATTCCGGGAGCGAGCTTTTCGATGACAAATGTATCGGGACCTGCGCCTGCGGGGATGTTTCTGCCGATGAGCCAGAGGAGAAGAAGAAGGATAACGGGGAACACCGCGCCGAAAAAGAGAGTAAGCGGGTCGCGGACGATCTCTTTTGTGTTACGTTCTGCAAAAACCATCATTCTCATACGGACGCCTCCTTTCCCGTTGCAATTGCGATGAATGCTTCTTCGAAATTTTTTGCGCCGCTGCGGGCGATCAGCTCCTCCGCCGTACCGACGGCACGCAGCTTGCCGCTTGCCATAATGCCGATTCTGTCCGAAAGAGCCTCGGCTTCTTCCATATAATGCGTTGTCAGGATGACGGTCATTTTGCCCTTGAGAGCGGAGATTACGTCCCAGAGGACACGGCGAGCGATTACGTCAAGACCGAGGGTCGGCTCGTCGAGGAAGAGTATTTCGGGACTGCTTATCAGTGCCATAGCAATGCTGAGCCTTCTGGCATAGCCGCCGGAGAGGGTTTTTGCTTTTGAATTTCTGACGTCGGCGAGAGCAAAATCTTCAATCATTTTTTCTGCCATATCAGCCGACTCTTTTTTTCCGAAGCCATAAATTCCTGCGGCAAAAATGAGGTTTTCATAAACCGAAAGATTGCGTGCGACAGCTGTTTCCTGCGTGGAAACGTTTGTCTTTGCCTTGACCTTTGCCGGTGCCGAAACGATGCTGTCTCCGAGCAGGAACGCGTCGCCGGAGGTCGGCGCTGTCAGGCAAGAGAGCATTTTGATGGTTGTTGTTTTTCCTGCGCCGTTGACGCCGAGGAGGGAAAAGAGCTCTCCTTTGCGAACGGTGAGATCGAGCCCGTTAACGGCTGTTTTTTCGCCGTATTTTTTTGTCAGCGCAACGGTTTTTATAGCGTCTGTCATTTGTCTTCGCCTCCCCTGAGAAGCATTTTGCGGAATGCTTCATAATCATTTACCTTAACTATTCCTATTCCTTGATTTATATCTCCGAGAACGGCGAGCGTGTCTCCCGGAGCAATGCCGAAAACGTCCCGTGCTTCCTTCGGTATGACGATCTGCCCCTTCTGACCGACCTTTGCAACTCCGAATAAAAATTTTCCTTCGGGTATCATAATGTGCCTCCTTGATTTGAGTATGACAAGTATAACAAGTATAACTGATTATACCGCCGGAAAGAGAGTTTGTCAATAGCTTTGAAGATTTTGAGTCGAAAAATGCATATGCAAAGATACTTGAAAGAATCGGAAAATTATGATAAAATGATTAAAAGAAAAATCGGCGGGCAAAAATTCAGCAGGAAGATTATTCCAGAAAGCGCTGAAGCATTTGCAACTGCAAACGAAAAACCCCGATATATCAAAGATTTTTCAAATAATACATATGTATTATTTAAGAAAAGGAGCCGGAAATGAAATATGAATATATCCTCTTTGATCTTGACGGAACATTGACCGACCCTGCGCTCGGAATCACGGAATCTGTCCGCTATGCACTTGAAAGGCTTGGGATAACTCTGCCGAAGAGGGAGGAGCTTCTGAAGTTTATCGGGCCGCCGCTGATATATTCCTTCAAGGAATATTGCGGGCTTACAGACGAGCAGGCAGCTCCTGCCCTTGGCTACTATCGCGAGCGTTTTTCAAAGGTCGGGCTGTTTGAAAACGAAATATACGGCGGAATAAAGGAGCTTCTGAAACGACTTTACGGCGGCGGGACGAGGATCGTTCTCGCAACCTCGAAGCCCGACGTTTATTCCGAGAGGATACTTGAGCATTTTGATATAAGAAAATATTTTTATTTCGTTGCGGGCAACACCCTTTCGGAGAGCAGACCCGAAAAAGAGGATGTTATTGCATATGCGATTGAAAGCTGCGGGATAGACCCGGCCGGCGCGGTTATGGTCGGCGACAGGAAGTATGACATCCTTGGCGGCAAAAAGTTCGGGATGAAAACTGTCGGCGTTACATACGGTTACGGCGGGGAAGAGGAGCTGAAGGCGGCGGGCGCGGATGAGCTTGCCGGAAATATAGCGGAGCTTGAGACATTGCTTTTGGGATGATCGAACTTTGAGAGGAATGAAAGCGTTTATTATATTGACTTTTTCCTTTCTATAATATAAAATAATGATGAAGAATTTTGATGGGAGGATGACTTCGTGAAAAAGAGAAATGTTTTGAAGGTATGCGCGATCGTGCTTGTTTCGTTGCTTGTGGTCGGAATGGTTGCTCCGGCGCTTGTTTACGCATTTGCATCGGACGAAGAACCGCAAACGCAGGCGCAGGAACAGAAACGGATACCTTTGCTTGTAATAATAATGAATTTTGATGCAAACGGAAACGGGAAAAACGATTTTGATTCCGAAAAGAGCGATAAGCTCTTTGCAGATATGAAGTCTGCCGAGTTCGGAGAGCAATGGGCAAAGATGACTCCCGAATACTGGAATAACATCGTTTTCGGAAGCGGAACGGGATCTGTTGCGGATTATTTTGACGAGATGTCCTGCGGGAGAATCAAATATGTTCCTGCGGCTATTGAAAATAAGGAAGAAGCCGGAACAAGCATTGACGGCGTTATTTCCGTCAACATAAAGGGCAAGCATCCGAGCGCTTATAAGCTGAGCAATCCCGCAATGTACAGAATATACAGGATCAGAATGGTTGACGATGCTATATCCGCAGCTTTGAAATATATGGATCTTTCCAGCTTTGATAAGGACGGGGACAAGAAAGTTTCCTCTTCGGAGCTTTCCATTGTTGTTATAAACCCTGGCTGCGACGAGGCAAACGTGACATCCGAAATGCAGCTTCCGGACGACATTCATTTTACATCCGTAAGCGAGCTTTGCAGCAGAAAGTTTAATTATTCGACAATCGCCCTCGATCCCGGCGATAAGAACAACGTTGCTTCGATCTCCGAGTATACTTCCCCGGACATTACGGCAAGTGTCGGAGATATAGCATATATGCTGATGCGCATAATGGGTGCTTCAGATATTGGCAACAATAATTCCGACGGAGGGAAAACGGCGCCTGTTGCGGGATGGCCGCTTGCATATAACCTCTCGCTTCTCTGCGACGGTTACAAGCTGAATGGCGGCAGGACACCTTCGTATGCGGATCCTTACTCAAGAATAAAGGCGGGAATTTCGCAGGAGACTGAAATAGGGGGCGACGGAGAATATACTCTTTATTCAACGAAGTCCGGCAAATACAATATTCTCCGCATCCCGACGATCGATCCGGACGAATATTTCCTCGTTGAGCTGCGCTCAAAGGAAGGCTTTGACGAATACGTTTCCTCCGGCGTCTCTGGCGGCGGAATGATGGTCTGGCATATAGACGAGGGAATAAATGCGTCATACTATAAAGACGGCGGAGCCTGCACATCGGTTTCAAAGGACGAAAAAAAGCACGACCCGGGTATAGTTCCGCTTGTCAGAACAGGTTGGAACGTTCTCGGAAACAGACTTGAAACCGTCTCCGCAGATGACCCGTTCTATTATATCTCCGGCGAGAAATCAACATCGGTCTTCAATTCTTCGAACTTCTCCGGCGCAGATTCGGAGAGCATATCGCTCAATTCTTATCCCGCCGGATGGGACAGGAAAAAAGGGTATAACGTAAGCATTGAAATATTGAGCGAAACAGAAGATTCCGTCAGGATAAAGATCAGCAGAACGGATTATACGTATTTGCCGATGCTTACGGCAAAATGCCTTTCCTTCGGCAAAAATTCCGTAACTATCGAGGGTAACGTTTTCAGAGAATTCGGCGAAGAGATCGAGTCGTGCGGCATTATCGTTTCAAAGGAAGCCAATCCGACAGAAGAAAACGGCAAGCTTCTCTCGGCTGTTATGAGCAAGAACGGAAACTTCTATGCCGTGTTTGATGAGCTTGAATCCGGAACGAAGTATTATTTCAAGGCGTTTGCCAAGACGAAGAGCGGAACGGGCTATTCCGAGGTCGGATCGGCTATGACCGAACTCTCCGGCGAATATTATGTCTGCCGGATGTACAGAAACATAACGGCAGGGGAAGAGCCGATAGAGATAAAGTGTCTGCTCGGAAGCCAGATATCGTATAGCTTCGAGATGAAAAAAGAAGGCTATCGCTTTGTCGGCTGGTTTACCGATGCGGAGCTTACAAAGCAGTTTGATATGAGCACCGTGATAACAGACGCAGGCGCAAATATAACGCTTTATGCAAAATGGGAAAAGGAAGCGGAAACAACCCAGACAACGTCACCTTCGCAGACGACAACAACTACCGCAACTGCGACTGTAACCGCAACCGTAACTGCGCCCCCGCAGACAACGACATCTGCAACCCCCGCACAAACGACAACCTCAACCTCCCCCGTCCAGACGACAACGACGGCAAGCGAGCCATTGCAGACAACAACGACACCTGCATCGACCGCATCCGTTACGACGACAGGCAAGCCCTCTGTTCCGTCTGACAGCGGCAACAAAAACACTTTGATAATAGCGCTCTGCGTTGTCGTAATCGTTCTGTGTGCTGCGTTTATAACGGCGCTCGGATTTATGAGAGCAAAGAAAAAATAAAAACAAAAATCCCTGCAAAAGCAGGGATTTTTTTGTTTTATAAAAGCGCATTTATTTCGTTTTCGGTATAGACCTTTATTCCGTTTTCGGCGAGAAGCGCGACGGTTACCCCGTCTCCGGCGGTAAGCGTGCCTGAAAAGGTGCCGTCGTATATCAGTCCCGCACCGCAGGAGGGGCTCTTCGCTTTCATAAGAGCGATTGAGATATTATGCTTTCGGCAGAGCGAAAGAGCGGTCTCCGCGCCCTTTGCGTATTCTGCGGTAACGTCGCCGCCGTCCCGACGGACGATTCTCTCTCCCTTTCTCTCTGCGGGAATTCTCGGCGTCGGCAATCCGCCCTCCTGTTCGGGGCAGACGGGGACGAGAATATATTTTTCTTTCAGCCTTTCGATGACTTCTCCGCTCATCGGGACGCTTTTTCCGTCATAGCGGCAGGGCTCGCCGAGAAGGCACAGGCTGATGAGAAGATGTTGCTTTCCCATATCGCGCCTCACTTTTTCTCAACGAGATAGAAAAACGGCGACGAGGGCGAATTGACGATATGAAATTCCGAGCAGCAGATTTTCTTTCTGTCATATGAGGAGAGCAACTCGCGTACGGCGTTGCCCTCGATTGTCCCCTCGGCGTGACCGGGGTAAACGGCGATAAGGAGCGCGCCGTTCGGGGCGAGGAGCTCCGTGCCGGCGATTATCGCGGCGATGGACGATTCGTGCCTGGTTGTTATGCTCTTGTCGCCGCCCGGAAGATAACCGAGGTTGAACATCCCGACGCATATCGGCTCTTTTACATAATTTTTGACGTTTGCGTGAGAATCTAAAATAAGCGTTACGTTTTCCGCGCCGTTTTCCGAAAGAAGGCGGGAGGTGCTGTCAAGCGCTTGCTGCTGAATGTCAAAGGCGTAGACTTTCCCGCCCGCGCCGACATTTTGCGAGAGCCAGAGAGTGTCGTGCCCGTTGCCCATAGTAAAGTCGACGGCTGTCCCGCCGGCCACGATGTGCGGCAGAACGAGCGATTTTTCGATTTCAAGCAGATCTATCATATAATTTCCTCCTCAAAAAGCCTGATGATTGTTTCTTTATCGGCGGTGAGCCTGCCTGTCAGCATAAGGTCGCTTCCGCCGCATTTGCCCTTGCCTTTTTCGCAGATGATTTTTGCATATTGCCGCAGCGGCACATTTTTTGAAACGCAGACAACGGAAAACCCGCCGTCCGCCGGAGATAAAGCGGCAAAAACCCTGCATTTCCCGGCGCACAGGTTGCAGAGGTACCGCAGCTCCTCCGTGCCGAAATTATCTATGGCGACGCAGACATTTTTCTCCGGACTTTCAATTCCCGCCGCAATTGCCTCCGCAAGCCGTTTTTTTGCCTCGGAACAGTCGCGCTTTGCCTGCGAGAGGGCAGAGGAAAGCGCCGCGACAGCGTCCGCCGACTCCTCCTGAGGAACACAGAGCAGACGGGATATCTGCTCCTCTCTTGAAATCCTGTCTCTGAAGTCGTCAAGAGCGTCAAAGCCGCATTTCATTCTGATACGGATTCCGCCTTTATAATGAATGAATCCGAGAATTTTTATCATCCCGACCTCGCCCGTTCTTTCAACGTGCGGCGCACAGCAGGCGCAAAGGTCAACTCCCTCTATCTCAACAATTCTCACCCTGCCTTCAAGCTCGCCCTTGCTGCGGTAGTCAAGGGTCGCAAGCTCTTCTTCGGAGGGATAGTACGTCTTTATCGCGACGTTTTCCGCAGAGATTCTGTTTGCCTCGTCCTCAACCTCTTTCATCTGCTCGGACGTTATAACGCCGTCAAAATCAAAGGTCATTTCCTTTGAGCCGAGATGAAAGCCGACGTTTGAAAAGCCGAAGCGCCTGTGCATTATGGCGGAGACGATGTGCTCGCCCGTGTGATTCTGCATTCTGCGATAGCGCGGGGCGAAGCCGAGCGAGGCGCGATAGCTTTTGCCCGCCTCAAGGGGCGAATGAGAAATATGGACTATCCGCTCTCCGTTATATCTTGTGTCGGTTATGACGGCATCTCCGATTGTGCCCGTGTCGCCGCACTGACCGCCGCTTTCGGGGAAAAATGCGGTTCTGTCCGTCTCGATCAGATATTCTCCGCCCGAAAGCTCACAGCGGAGGACGGTACATTCAAAATCTTTTATTTTGCTTGATATATCATATAACTTTTCTGTCATAGCAAGTCCTTTTCCGATTTTCAGATGACATCATTGTATCACATAATATGAAATATCGCAAGAGGGAAATGGCGCAGGCGTGTTGACAAAACGCTCTGCCGAATGTAAAATATAAGCGTAAAAAAATTCAAGAGAGGGCGATGATTATGCCTGCCGAAAACGAAATATCGAAAATTGATAAAAACTTTGCCGAGGCGAAAGCCGAGGGCGGACTTGTGTTCCGTGACGCACGGAGCGCACCTTTCGCGGTCTACGGGCTCTTATGGGAAGAAGAAAACGGATTTACCCGCGTGCCGTTCGACGTTGCCGGAAAGGTCAGCGAGGGGGTTGCCGTTCTTGCGAGAAATTCCGCCGGCGGCAGGGTACGGTTTATGACGGATTCCCCCGTCATTGCTGTACGCTGTCATATGCCGCAGAGCTGGCGTATGGCTCATATGACCGATGCTGGCACGGCGGGCTTCGATCTTTACGAATACAAGGGCGGCAGACATTGTTTCGTCGGCTCGCTCATTCCGACAAGGGCGAGGGAAGAGGACTTTACCCTGACGATAAACCTTCCGGAAAGCCACCTGCGCGATCTTTTGCTGAATATGCCGCTTTTTTCAACCGTTACGTCGCTTGAAATAGGCATAAAAGAGGGAAGTGCGCTTTCGGAGGGGGGCGGGTATCGCCGCGGCACGCCCATCGTTTTTTATGGCTCCTCCATAACGCACGGCGCGTGCGCTTCAAGACCCGGGCTTTGCTATGAGGCAATCCTCTCCCGCCGCTTTGACGCGGATTTCATAAATCTCGGTTTTTCCGGCGGCGCAAAGGGCGAGGACGAAATAATGAATTATATTGCGGGACTCCCGATGTCCCTTTTCGTCTATGACTACGATTACAACGCCCCGTCTGTCGCTCATCTTGAGGAAACGCATTTTAAGGGCTACGATACCGTCCGACGCTCGCATCCGACAGTGCCGATAATAATGGCGTCCGCGCCGAATTTTTCAAACCCCTCCCGTGACGGAAAAGCCCGCAGGGACGTAATATTCGCAAGCTATGAAAAAGCCCGCGCCCTGGGCGACGAAAACGTATATTTTGTTGACGGAGAAAAGACTTTTGCGACCTTCTTCGATGACGGAAGAACCGTTGACGGCACACACCCGAATGACGTCGGTTTTGAAATAATGGCAAAAGCCTTCGGAGACATAATCGAAAAACTGATATGAAAAAAGCCGCCCGTCGGGCGGCTTTTTGTTTTAATAAGGACTTATTTCGAGCGACTCGTCATCCGAGCCCTTTTCGATCTTGCGAATGACGGCGTAATAGCCGTAATCGTCGTTTACGCGGACGAAAATTCTCTCGCCGAGCTTCTTTCCGAGAAGTACCTTTCCGATCGGCGATTCCTTGCTGATAAGGTTTTTCAGGGAATTCTGGCGGAGAGTTGTGACGATTGTTATCGTCATTTCTTCGTCATCGTCTTCAAGATAAAGGGTGACCGTATCGAAAAGGCCAATCGAATCTTCTTTTGATTCCGGTTCGATGACAACGGCGGTGTCTATCATTCTTTGCAGATAGTTTATTCTGCCGATGTTTTTATTCATTTCGCGCCGCGCGGCGTGATATTCAAAATTTTCGCTCAGATCTCCGAGCTCGCGCGCCTGGCGAACCTCCTCGCGCAGCTTCGGCGCAAGAATGTTACGGCGATACTCAATTTCTTCCTGCATCTTCTTTATATCGACCTTGGTAAGCTCGTCGTGCATAAAAAATCACCTTCCTTGCCACCTATTATACGACCGACAATTCGATTTTGCAACAGTCAGAAGAAAAATATTTAATTTTTTGCGGAGACCTCGGTTTTTTCGGAGATTTTCGCTTTTTTCTTTGTCGGCGCCGAAACAAGAGCAGCCAGAGCGACAAGCGCCATAACGTTCGGAATGACCATAAGCTGGTTGAACATATCCGTCAGCTCCCAGACAAGGTCGTTTGAAAGCAGACTGCCGGCGAAGATGAACGCAACGGCGATTACCGAATAGACCTTTACGGATTTTTTGCCGAAGAGATATATCATATTTATCTTGCCGAAGAAGTTCCAGCCGAGGATCGTCGTGAAGGCGAAGAAGAACAGGCTTATCGCAACGAATATGCTGCCCGCCTTCTCGCCAAAGACGCTTCCGAAGGCAAGCTGTGCCATATTTGTTTTATCAATGCCCTCCGCCGCACCGGATGAGAGCACACCTCCGCCGGCATAGAGCGTCGAAATAACGACGAGTGCCGTCATTGTCAGAACGACGAATGTATCTATAAACACGCCGACCATTGCAACAACGCCCTGCTCGTGCGGATCGTCTACGTTTGCCATAGCGTGTGCGTGAGGAGTTGAGCCCATACCGGCTTCATTTGAGAAAAGCCCGCGCTTTGCGCCCTGACTTATTGCCGTTTTCAGCGCATAACCGACGCTCCCTCCGATTATCGCCTGCGGCATAAAGGCATACCTGAAAATCATTCCGAACGTTTCCGGAATGTATTTTATTCTTGCGCAGATTATCACAAGCCCGCCGACGATATACAGCAGAGCCATTATCGGCACGATTTTCTCTGTCACCGCGGCGATACGGTTGAGCCCGCCGATGAAGATGAATGCGGAAACCGCCGCAACCACAAGTCCGACCGCCCAGGAGGGAATACCGAACGCTGTGTCAAAGGTAGAGCCGATAGAGTTTGACTGGACCATACTGCCCATAAAACCGAGGGCGAGTATCGTTGCGACAGCGAAAAAGCCCGCAAGTATTTTGCCGAATCTGCCGCCGAAGGCTTTTTGTATGTAATAGACGGGTCCTCCGTGAACTGTTCCGTCCGCATCAACCTTTCTTGTTTTCAGAGCAAGCGTTGCCTCTGCATATATCGTCGCCATACCGAAAAACGCGATTATCCACATCCAGAATATTGCGCCGGGACCGCCTATGAGTATCGCGCCGCACGCGCCGACGATGTTTCCCGTGCCGACCTGGGCGGCGATGGCAGTCGCAAGCGCCTGAAACGACGTAAGTCCGCCTTTTTGTTTTCCGCCTTTAAGGCTGATATTTCCGAAGACCTTTTTCATTCCCTCGCCAAAACAGCGTACCTGAACAAAACGTGTTTTGATCGTAAAGAACAGCCCGACACCGATCAAAAGAACTATGAGAATATAATCGGAAAGGTATGAATTGATTTTTGAAACGATATTAAGTACCGCGTCCATTTTGTTTTCCTCCAAAAATAAAATAAAAAAGCTACCGATAACATAATATCGGCGGCTCCGAAGAAAAGACATACAGACTATAAAAATATTTACTTTGTCTGCTCCGTTCTTTTGCCTGAGAGATTCGGCTTGCGCCTTGCACCTTCGGCACCCGCACTTTCTGCGGGATTCTCCAGAGTAACCTCCACCCTCGGTCTTTCTCCGAAATTCCGAGAGCTTCATAGGTTGCGATGATTATATCATATATATTTTTGATTTTCAATAGGAAAAAGCAAAAAAGTTCAGCTTTTTTGCAAAACGGAGAAAAAATAACGTTTTGCGGCGGTTTTTTGCGGATTTTTTGCTTGTGCCGAATTGCGCATTTGCAAATCCCTCTCGATGCAAGAGGCTAAAAAGGAATGCACAAACCAATAACCGAAGCTTCGTTGACTCGTAGACCGATAAAGACGGGTGGTCGGGAGGGGAAACCCCTCCCCTGCGTTGCAATGCCCGTATATGCAGGCGATGAAATATCCGTAAAAACCAATAACCGAAGTTTCTTTTGCCTACTTTCTTTTCAGGCGTAAAAAAGCAAAAACAGAGATGAAAAATCACCTCTGTTTGCTTTTTATAAAGTTTGTACGAACCAATAACCGAAGTTTCTTTTGCCTACTTTTCTTTTCAAAGAAAAGTAAGGTCAGAGTTCGGATTGGGATGCGGCGCGGGAATAAACTGCGAAATAGCCGGGCTTGCCGTAAAAGTTCTTGCCCTGACCGTCGCAGCAGAGGAGCTCGTTTTCAAGCTCTTCAATGCGGGCGAGCTTGCCGGAGAGATATTCCGAAAGGCGTTTTTCGCAGGTTTCAAGGCGGGAGGCAAGCCCGCCGAGACGCAGGTCGATGACCTCGTAGCCTTCGGGCTTTTTGTCCGCAAACCATTCGTCGTAATAGGCGCGACGGAAGTCGTTCAGTTTTTCTCTTGCCGCCGCAAAATCGGAAAGAACCTTTTCAAGTTCCGCTCTGTCGCCGGACTGATACGCCTTTCTTGCCCTTGCGCCGAGCGCATATTTTACGGAGAGCACATCGCAAAGGGCTTTTGTCGCTCTGAAAAGATACCCGAAGCTGTCGTTGCGGGCGAGCGGAGCGAGCCTTTCCGAACACTCTGAATAAAATTTGTCCTCATCAAAATGAACGAGAGAATCATATCTGCCGAGGAAGGGATCGTTATAAAGCATATATCTTGACGGATTTTTCATATAAGGGTTTACGCGCCAGGTTGCCTTTGTTTCGCAGGGAATCAGATCGGGCAGATCGAGCAGGGAAAAATCGTCATAGCTTATGCCGAACATTTTTTCAAAGCCGGCTTTGATCTTTTCGATGTCGTTTTCCCCGTCCGCTTTTCTTGCGGCATAATACATTGCGGGAAGCACGGAGAAGATCGAACATTCCGCGCCTCCGTCGCCCCACATTGTCATAAACGCATTGCGCACGCCCTTTTCTATGCAGCTTTCAATCGACGGATTTATCACGCGCAGCGACTCTCGGTTGTGCGGGGTGAAGCCTGTCCAGGTCCATATCCCACCGGCAAACCACACCTTGTCCGAAAGGAGCTTGTGATTGTCAAACATTGCGTCATATCTTTCCTTGTTTAAGGAATAATAATCCCAGTATATAACGTTCATACCCTCGGGTACCATTGACTTTTCCTTTTCGGTTATGACGATGTCATCCGTCCAGTAGCCGCCGCCCGTTGCAAAGCGGAAAAACATATCGCTCCACATCATCGGCTCAAAGCCGTGCGCCTTTGCGATTTTGTTTACTCTTTCCATATGTCTGCGAAGAATGTCGTACCTGTTCTGATAGCCGTGAATATCGAGATATTTTCCGAGTCCGACCATATGCGCCTCGTCCATACCGATATTTATCCTGCGCGAGGTGAATGATTTTTCGCAGGCGGAGAACATTTTGTCTATAAGGGCATAGACTCTTTCGTCGTCCGCAAGGAGAATATCGTTTACGTCAAAAAGGGAGGAATACGGATCCTGCGCGCGGAGACGGGCAAGATGGGCAAGGGTCTGTATACAGGGGATAAGTTCGATTCCGCGTTCTTTTGCATAAGAATCGAGCGTGCGAAGCTCATCCTGCGTATATCTTCCTCTGAAATAACCGAAATACGGCTCGCCTTCAACCTCATATGTGTCCTCCGTATAGAGAAGGAGAGCGTTATAGCCCATTTCGGACATTATATCAATAAATTTTTCAAGAGCCGGCACGGTATATACGGCGTTGCGGGAGCAATCAACCATTATGCCGAAGGTATCAAAATTTTTCATTCGGAAACAGCCTTTCTTTTTTAGTCTACGGTTTAATTATAACGATTTTTTGCGGATATGTCCATCCGTTTTGAAAAAAATACTTAAAAACGGGCAAAGTGTTTACAAATGCGGAGGATTATGATAAAATGTTGTCAACAAAAATTTTTCAGAGGACGAAATGAAAACAGAAAGCAGATCAAAGCTGATAAAAGACGTCATAATGATGACTGTCGGCACGCTCATCAGTGCCCTCGGCGTTTATTTCTTCAAAATACCGAACAACTTTTCAACAGGCGGAATGAGCGGTATCTCGATTATACTCGGTAATCTTATCAAGAGTATAAGCCCCGCGACATTTATTCTGATACTGAATATCGTATTTATGATACTCGGCTTTGCGTTCGTCGGAAAAGACTTCGGCTGGAAAACGATATATTGCAGCCTGCTTTTTTCGGGCGTGGTTCAGCTGCTTGATATAATCGTCCCGATGACAAAGCCGTTTACAGACCAGCGGATGCTTGAGCTTGCTTTTGCGGGAATAATTCCGGCGGTCGGTACGGCGATAACCTTTAAGTACGGCGGGAGCACAGGCGGAACGGACATAATTGCGATGATACTCCGCAAGCATATCAAAGCGGATATAAGCATTTCGATGATGATTGCGGACGCAATAATCGCCGCTTCGACGATATTCTTTATTGACGTTGAAACGGGACTTTATTCGATCCTCGGTATGCTGCTCAAATCCTTTATGGTTCAGGCGGCGATTGGCGTTATCAATCGCAGAAAGACGCTCCTGATAATTACAACGAAGCCGGACGATGTTCAGGAATATATAACGAAAACGCTGCACAGAGGAGCGACCGTCTGGAACGCATCCGGCGCATTTACGCACGAGAACAAAACGGTGCTCTTTGTTGCGATGACGCCGTACCAGGCGGCAGAGGTCAGGGATTATACAAAGAAGATAGATGACAGAGCGTTTGTAACCGTGCTCGATTCAAACGAGGTATACGGAAAAGGCTTTATGTCATTCAGCGATAATGTTTGAAAATCGCCCCGAAAGGGGCGATTTTCTTTATGTGAAAATAAATTTGTTTTTGTGTAGAACATTGACTTTTTGTAAACCGTCGTGTATAATAATGTCGTAAAAACAAATGGAGGAGCCTTTTATGCTGACGGAATTCGGGAAACTTTTAAGAATAATAAGAATAAATTCGGGAGATACGTCAAAGGATATGGCGAAAAAGCTGGGTCTTTCCGCGTCGTATCTTTCCGCGATAGAGAGCGGAAAACGCAATATCCCAACGGATATGGAAAAATTGCTTTCAAAATCGTATCCGCTTTCAAAGGTAGATATTGAAAAGCTGCGCTCGGCAATGCTTTCTTCAAGCGACAGCGTCAAAATAAACCTGACAGACTTTGCAGAAAAGAAGCAACGGGTCATTATGGCGATAGCGCAGGACGATATTTCGGACAACGTGCTCGATGAAATAAGCGATCTGATATTCAAACACGAAAAGGACACGGAAAATGACTGAAAGACAGAAGGTTCCTCCCGCTACGGCAGAGCTTTCATTCGGATTTGGCAATGTCTGCGTTTTTATGCGGGAAGAAGAGAACTTTCCGAAGGAAGAATTTTTCCTCGGACTCAGCGGAACGTATCTGCTGAATATAAAAAACGGCGACATCTTCCGTCGCCGCTTTTCGGGCAGAAACGGGGCAAAAAGGCTCAGAGCGGCAACCTTGCCGATAATAAAAAGGGTTGGGGCTGAGGCCCTTTGCAAATATGCGACGGATAGCGAAATATATCTTTCCGATATAAGACGGCACAAGGCGGCGATAGCGGAAGATATCTGCGCGGCTCTTTCCGCAGATGCGGAGCTTTCAGAGCTGGGGCTCGGAATATCGAAAATAAATATAAATAACATCATATCAAGGCGGGCGGATGCCCCTGCAACATATACTCTCCGAAAAAGCAACGGCGTCTCGCCCGTTGTTAAAATTGCAGCCGGGGCTGTTGCCTGTTTTGCCGTAGTGGCTGCAATCTCGCTTGTGGCGGGCAGAAGCATATCCGAGGGAAAGCAGACCTCGGCGCCGACTGAGACCGCATCTCCCGCAACCTCATCCGCTATGACGGGGACGACCTCGGCTTCGGTATCGACACCAACAAAAACCGAGCCTGCCGTCACAACGTCGGCAGCGGCGACAACGACCGAAAAGCATACAGAGCCTGCCGCAACCTCTTCAAAGCCGACAAAAGAGCATTTCGATGGCGAAACATTTGAATATAACGATATGCAAGTCCGCATTGCAGGCGGCAAGTGCATTATAGAAAAATACACCGGAGACGCCACCGAGGTCTATATTCCGGACGAAATAGACGGTTATGTTGTGTACCGTCTTGAAGAGGGAGCGTTTTTCAGTTGCGTTTCTCTCGAAAAGGTGCGTCTGCCGGAAAAGCTTACCGAAATAGGGCAGAGCGCGTTTCATTATTGCACCTTCCTCAAGGAAATAACCATTCCGGACGGAGTGAAATCAATTATGCATTCCGCTTTTGCTTATTGTTCTTCTCTTGAAGAAGTTGTCGTTCCGGATTCCGTTGTGGAGATGGGAAACTGCGTGTTTATGTACTGCACATCTCTCAAGCGCGCCGTGCTCGGCGGAAATTACAACGATTTTGACAACATATTTTTAGATTGCAGCAATCTCAGTTATGTTGAGCTTCCGGAGGGAATCAAGCTTCTGGACGGCTTCCGCTGCTGCAGCTCGCTTGAAGAAATACGTATTCCGACTACCGTCAGACTTATCCGAGGTGTGGCATTTATGGGCTGTGAAAAGCTCAAATATGTTTATCTTCCGAGTAAATTGATCGTCGGATCCGACGCTTTTGCCGGTTGCGGCGCGATAACCTTTTATGTTTACGGGGATGAAATTCCGGAAGGCTACGGAGAAGGCTGGATGCCGAAAGGCTCCAATGTAGTTCTTGCAAAGGAGGCGCAGTAATATGGAGAATTTATCTTGCCCCATCTGCGGCGGAAGCGTAATCAAATTATCCGGAAAAGCATATCGCTGCAACTGTTGCGACTCCGTTTTTTCTCCAAACGAAGAAAAAATGCGGATAAGATCAACGGCGGATATATATAAATCGTCGATTGAAAGCGTGCTTGAAATCACCGGAATTACGGATGGGGAAGAGCTCTGCGGCACAGGCGTGATAATTTCGCCGCGCGGATATGTTATGACGAATTATCATATTGTCGGCAAGGGGCTTCCCGAAGAAAACGGCGTTAAAAACTTCTGCGATATGATAGTCGCCGGCAGACGTCCGCAGGAAATGCTTTTCAGAGCCGAGCCGATATATATCGATCCTCTCGCGGATCTTGCATTGCTTTATTGCAAGGAAACAACCGGCACAAAGCCGCTTGCGCTTTCGCGGCGCGAAGTCAAGACCGGAGAGAAAATCTGCGTTATAGGCAACGGCAAGGGCGAGGGACTTGGCATCGTTGACGGGATTATCAGCGATACGCAAAGGAAGATCGGCCGTCGCAGCCTTATGATGATCTCCGCTCCCGTCACGATGGGTTATTCCGGCGGACCGGTGTTCAATTCATCGGGAGAATTCATCGGAATTGTGACAGGCGGCAGAGAGGACGCTATGGCAATGAACTATGCCATCCCATCCGAGACGATACTGAAATTCCTCTCGGACGCAAAGAAAGCAAACGCCGGAATTGAAATTTAATACCGGAGAATAAAAAATCGCCCGTACGGGCGATTTTTTGGTTATAAGGCTTTTAGTATGACATTCATCGACCCGAGCAAATGCGTATTTTCAATGTATCAACGAATAAAATCAAATATTTCAGCTTTACATATTGACAGATTTAACAACACAATGTATAATAAAATCAGACAAAAACAAAATATTTGACAAAAATTTTGTTTTTGCAATAAATTTTTTGAAATGGCGTGAAAATTATGGACGGAACAAACGAAAAACGTTTGGCTCAGATAGCCTTGCTGACGGAGGAATTGCCTGTGCTCAGGGCAATGCTTCGGATATCCCAAGCAGATCTGGCGAGGGAAATAGGCATATCAAGACAGACGTATTCACTTGTCGAAACCGGAAAACAGCAAATGACGTGGGTAACGTATATGGCGTTGATTGCTTATTTCGGAAACATCGGCAAGACAAGAAGAACCCTTATAGAACTGGGGCTTATAGAAAATATAATGTAATCAATTTATCATTTTCAGGAGGGAAAACAACTATGGCAGCATTTAAATGTAAGATGTGCGGAGGAATACTTGAAGTCGAGGAGGGAAAAAGCATTGCCACCTGCGATTATTGCGGCTCGGAGCAGACAATCGGAACACGGCGTGACGAAACCGTCGTAAATATGTACAACCGCGCGACGAACATCCGTATGAAAAACGATTTCGATAAGGCACAGGAGATTTACGAGAAGATCCTTGATGAAGATGATACCGATGCTGAAGCGCATTGGGGCGTTGTACTTTGTAAGTATGGGATAGAATATGTTGAAGATCCCAAAACGCATAATCGGATTCCAACGTGTCACAGAACGCTTGTCGAATCCGTTACAACCGATGTTGATTATCTTGCTGCGATACAGTACGGCGATGTGTTCCAGCGCAAAAAGTATGAAGAGGAAGCCAAGAAAATTGCAGAGCTTCAGAACGAGATATTGAGCATATCATCAAACGAAAAGCCGTTCGATGTTTTCATCTGTTATAAGGAAAAGGATGAAAACGGCGGCAGAACGCAGGACAGCGTTCTTGCAAACGACATCTATTATCAGCTTACACAGGCGGGACTTCGCGTGTTTTATGCTGCTGTGACTCTGGAGGACAAGCTCGGCACGGAATATGAGCCGTACATATATGCCGCGCTTCATTCCGCAAAGGTTATGCTTGTCATAGGAACAAAACCGGAATATTTCGGCGCGGTATGGGTCAAAAACGAATGGAGCAGGTATCTTGCCATTATGAAAAATGACAGGAGCAGAACGCTCATCCCTTGCTTCCGTGATATGGATGCATATGATTTGCCCGAAGAATTTGCTCATCTTCAGGCGCAGGATATGAGCAAGATAGGCTTTATCAACGACATTGTTCGAGGAATACGCAAGTTGACAGCCTCTGCCCAGAACGAAAAGCCTGTATCGGCGCAGGCAACGGATACAAAAAGCGGTGCTTCGGAGGGCGCTGTCGGAGCAAACACGACGTCCTTGCTCAAACGCGTGTCCATATTCCTTGAGGACAGCGATTGGAAGTCTGCCAATGAATATTGCGAGAAGGTGCTTGATATTGACCCCGAATGCGCAGAAGCATACCTCGGAAAGCTGATGGCGGATATGAAAATTTCAAAAGAGGAATGTTTGCAGGAACTTAAAGAGACATTCGATCAAAACAAAAATTATCAGAAGATTATCAAATTCGGATCCGCCGAGCTTGGCGAGAGAATAAAGCGTTACAACGATAGCATAATTGCGGCAAAAACAAAAAAAGAGCAAAACCTTCAGGCGCTGATTATTAAGAACTCTGTAAATGCGGCGAGAATTCCTGTTGCGGCAGGAAGCGATTACGCAGTTGGCTTAAAGTCTGACGGAACAGTTATTGCTATAGGAGATAACGAATATGGTAAATGCAACGTCTCCGGCTGGAGAGATATAATTGCGATATCTGCGGGATATAACTTTACCATAGGACTCAAACTTGATGGAACGGTTGTTACCGCGGGCGATAGACTTAATGGAAGAATATCCGAATGGAGAAATATAGTTGCAATATCTGCACGAGACAACCGCGCGTTTGGGCTAAAATCAGACGGGACGGTCGTCGCCGATGGTTGCGGTATAAATGATGAATACAGCGGATTCTCTGAATGGAAAAATATAGTTTCAATATCTGCGGGATATAAACACGTTGTCGGATTGAAATCAGACGGAACGGTCGTTGCTACAGGGGACAACGAGTATGGTCAATGCGATGTTTCCGGATGGAAAGGTGTTATAAAAATATCGGCTGGACGCAAATTTACCGTCGGACTTAAACCGGATGGTACAGTTGTGTTTACCGGTCAAAATACTTACAATCAAAAATACGTATGTGATTGGAAAGATGTTGTCGGAATATCTGCCGGCGCATATCACATTGTGGGCTTGAAATCCGATGGCACGGTTGTTGCTGTAGGCGAAAACACATATGGTCAATGCAATACCGCCGGCTGGAGCAACATCGTTGCCGTGGCTGCCGGAGGCTGGAGTACTATCGGTTTGAATTCAGAAGGTAACGTTGGTGTAGCTGGAAGTGCACCGAGAGTTAATTTTAGTAATGATATAATGCCGATTTCAAATGCACAGACATTTGAAGAGGATTTGAAAGAAAAAAAGTCAATAATAAGAGAAAACTTTGCAAAATCGGAGGAGCTTCGAAAAAAAGAAGAAGAAAAACGCGCTCGCGAAAAAGAAATTCAATTGGAAGCGCAACGTAAAACGCAAGCTATTGTATATGAAGAACGCCGAAAGATGGAAGAAGAAAAACGTGTCCGGCGTTCAAACGGCGTCTGCCAATACTGCGGAGGGATGTTCAAAGGACTCTTTTCAAAAAAATGTTCCTCTTGCGGAAAACCGAAAGATTATTAAAAAATAAAACTAAATATAATTTAAGGAGAATGAATTATGGGAAAATTTGCAATCGAATGTCCGAAATGCGGAAGTATCAATCAGGCGTCAACCTTTATATTTGCCAAAAAGGTGATCAAATGCGGAGCCTGCGGAGAAGAAATAGACACAAAGAAGGCAAGACTGACATCAAAGGTTTGTCCGGGATGCGGAAATGTTGTCGTTTGTGATCAGGCAAAGTTGAAGGGCAAAAAATGCCCTGTCTGCGGGAAAGAGCTTTCTCCGCTCTCGGCGACGGCAGAATATAAGATCGCAACTGTCAACTGTCCTCAATGTGCGTGCGCAGTTGAAGTTGATAAAACAAAAGAAATCGGAAAATGCCCGATTTGCGACTGCGAATTCAATATCAAAAAAGAACTCGCCAAAGCAGGGCTTACAAACGATACCGGCGTGAGCGTTATTCAGTACGAGGGCAACAACGACACATTCATATGGAAGCATCCGATAGAAGATTTCAATCTTGGCTCGCAGCTCATTGTTCACGAATCGCAGGAGGCGATATTCTTCCTCAACGGAGAGGCTCTTGACACATTCGGTCCAGGCAGACACACTCTTGAAACGGAAAACATCCCGATACTTAAGAAAATCTATGCTCTTCCTACGGGACACCAGACTCCTTTCCACGCAGAGGTTTATTTCGTAAACAAGACTGTTCAGATGGGAATTAAATGGGGCACGGACAGTCGCGTCAGATTTGTTGAACCTGCGACGGGACTTCCGCTTGACATAGGCGCTTCAGGCGAAATGAACCTGAAGATTGAAAATTCACGCAAGGCACTTCTTAAACTGGTCGGAACGATGAAAGGCATAGACTGGGAGGGAAGAGGAGACGGCTTTACAAAATCGCTTCAGGCTGCTTTCCGCGCGCCGATAGTTACAGAGATAAAAACCTATCTTGCAAATGTTTTAAGTCAGCAAAAAATCAATATTCTTGAAATAGATGCGCATCTTGGAGAATTTTCAGATGCTCTCCGCGAAAAGATCTCTCCACGTTTTGAAGAATACGGACTTTCGATTCCGCAGTTTTATGTGACGACGGTTTCTCTGCCGGAGGATGACAAAAACTTCAAGGATTATAAAGCGCTTATCTCTCAGGCATACATAGGTGTCAGAACGGAAGAAGTCAAAGCAGATATTGCGCTTGCCGAACAGAAACGCAGAATAATCGAAGCGCAGACTCAAGCCCAACTCGAGATGATCAAGGCACAGGGCCAGGCTGAGTCATCCAAGCTGGCTGGCTTTGCGGAGGCGGAAGTTATGCACGCAAAAGGTTACAGCCATAAAGACGAAATCGAAGCCGACGTGCAGAAGGCATATGCGGCAGGTATGGGACAGTTCGGAGCAAACGGCGGAAATTCATCTGGCGGAGGAGCATCATCGGAGATGGTGAACCTTATGATGGGAATGAAGATGGCAGGCGTTATGGGAGATAAGTTTGACAGCATTATGTCGCCGACATCTCCCCGCGCGGCACAGGCTCCTGCTCCCGTATCAGGTTGGAGCTGCTCCTGTGGCGAGACAAATATAACGTCTAAATTCTGTCCCAACTGCGGAAAGCCGCAGGCTCCGTCCAGACCGACTTGGAATTGTTCTTGCGGAACAAAAAATATAACATCTAAATTTTGCCCGGATTGCGGTGCTCCGTGCCCGGTTGCGTCCACCTGGAATTGCGCCTGCGGAGCAAAGAATATAACGTCTAAATTCTGCCCGGACTGCGGTTCGGCGAAACCGAATAACTAAAAATCGAAAGGAATCATTATTATGAAATTAACGAAAAAATCAAAGATGCTTATGGCAGTTCTTGTTATTGCGATAGTTGTTTACACCGTAGTGCTGTTTGTGGTTTGTGGCTTCGAGGGACACGGCGCGGAATTCTGGATATCATTTGCATTTGTTATGATTTCCTTTCTTCTCCTTGCGATAGGCGGAGCGGTTTTGGGCTCGCGCGGGCTTTCTCTTAAGGATTGGCTCTTTGGGCTTCCTCTTGTAAAACACAGTGCGGCATATATTGCGTTCGAACTTGTAATATCTACGGTGTTTATTGTTCTCGGATACCATACAAAGGTAAAATGGGGGCTCGTATTTGCTCCGCAGTTTATCGCTCTCGGAGTATATTTGGTTTTTGCAATATCTTGCTTACTTGCAAAGCAAACTATTGATGATGTGCAGACAAAGGTCAGTGACAAAACCACATTTATACGTCTGCTCAAGGTTGATGCCGATATGCTTGTTGAGCGTGCGGCGTCGGCAGATGCAAAAAAAGTTTTTTCAGATTTTTCGGAAGCCGTCGAATATAGCGATCCGATGAGCAGCGAAGCACTTTTTGAACTTGAAAAAGACATTTCGCTTGCGGTTGCGCAAGCGGGAGAAAAACTTTCTGCCGGAGACGAGACCTCTGCAATCGCCCTCTGCAAAAAAGCCTCTCTGCTTCTTTCGGAGCGTAATAAAAAGACGAGAGCATTGAAGTAATATTAAAAACCGGGAGGAAAAACAGATGCCGATTATTAAATGCGAGATGTGCGGAAGCACGGATATAATAAAGCAGGACGGCGTATTTGTGTGTCAGTCGTGCGGGATAAAATACTCCCTTGAGGAGGCAAAGAAGCTGATGGTCGAGGTGTCGGGTACCGTTGAGGTAAAGGGCTCGGTCAAGGTTGAAAACGCCGCTTCGACAGAGTCGCTTCTCAAACGCGCATTTATGATGCTGGAGGACGGGGAATTCAACGATGCGGATGAACTTTTTGACAACGTCCTGAATATGTCGCCGGAGTGCGGAGAAGCGTATGTTGGTAAGTTGATGGCGGAGATAAAAATCAAAAACGAGCATTGTTTGCAAAATATCATAGAGCCCCTTGAAAGCAACAAAAACTATCAAAAGATTTTGAAATACTGTTCAGAGGAGTGTGCTGAAAAATGGAAAAAGGCAAATGCTGATATAATCAAAGCAAAGGACAGGCATATTCAGAAGCTTGCTGAAACAATTCGCAAAAACTCCATTGAAATGGCGCGAATGCCTATATCTGCCGCCATCAATCATACAGTTGGACTTATGTCAAATGGAACAGTTGTTGCGACGGGAAATAATGACGATGGTCAATGCAATGTGTCGCTCTGGAAAGATATGGTCGCTGTATCGGCTGGTTGGGGCCACACGGTTGGTCTCAAAGCGGACGGAACCGTAGTTGCTGTCGGGAAAAACGACGAAAAACAGTGCAATGTTTCCGGATGGTCAGACATAGTGTCGGTATCGGTTGGATACTGGCACACCGTTGGACTGAAGTCAGACGGAACGGTTGTCGTCGTTGGATGGGACAGAATTGAAGCCCGCAATGTTTCGGGGTGGAGAAATATTGTTGCAATATGTACTAGCACTGAGGTCACGGTTGGGCTTAAATCCGACGGAACGGTCGTTGCGACGGGAAAGAATGACTATGGTCAATGCAATGTCTCGGATTGGAGTCAGATAATTGCGGTGTCCACAGGAGGTGGACACACGGTGGGCCTTAGGCTTGACGGGACAGTCGTAGCCGTCGGATACAATAAATATGGACAGTGTGATGTTTCTGATTGGCGTAACATTGTGGCGATATCCGCGGGCAGAGGATTTACCACTGGACTTAAATCTGATGGAACGGTTATTATAGCGGGATATAGCGAAGATGGCTTGTACAAGGTCTCGGATTGGAGCGATATAATCGCGTTGTCGGCTGGAGGTAATCACGTAGTTGGGCTTAAATCTAACGGAATCGTAGTTGCTGATGGAAAAAACGACTGCCGACAATGTAATGTTTCGGGTTGGAAAGGCATTATGCCGCTAACAACGCTCAGATCTTTTGAAGAAGAAAGACCATTCCGTCTGAAACAACAACAGCGCCTTCGCGAAGAAGAACAGCGCCGTCGCGAAAAAGAACAAGAACAGCGGGATCGCCTTGCTGCCCAACGTCGCTCTCAAAGAGTCTGCCAATACTGCGGCGGGACGTTCAAAGGGCTCTTTTCACCAAAATGCTCTGTTTGCGGAAAGCCGAAGGATTATTGAGCAAAAACGTGTTGAGACGGGGAAGTATACGGTTGCAAAGTACAAAAGCTATTAAACAATCTGAATTTTAATTTTTATGTGAGGTACAACTTGTGAATGAGATGATAACATATATATGCAAAACCTGCGGAGCCAGAAATGAACGCAAGGGAAACAGGTGCGTATGCGAATATTGCGGAAATTCGTGGGAAATTGACAGTAGCAATGATATTCACGCCGTTCAGAGGGCGAATGCGTGGGCGGCGCTGCGCGACGGGGATTTTGAAAAATCCGAGAGCTTGTTTGATGAAATAATCCTGAAGGAGCCCGAAAGCTATGAAGCGTATTGGGGGAAAGCGCTTTCAGTTGCTCATATAACATATGTCACGGATTTAAACGAAAACAAGAAAGTGCCAACTTGCAACAACATTACCGAAAATTCGTTTTCGGATGATAAAAATGTAAAAAAGGCAATTTCTCTTGCTCCGGATGATATCTCGGAAGGCTACAAAAAACAGGCAGAATACATAGATAAAGTTCGTGTCGAGTGGCTTGAAAAGGCGAGCAATGAGCCGGCATATGATGTCTTTATCAGTTTTAAAGACAGCGACCGTGAAAACGGAATTGAAAGAACGCAGGACAGCATTGATGCACAGGATTTGTACCAGGCGCTGACGGCGGAGGGCTATAATGTGTTTTTCAGTCGCATCAGCTTGCGAAACAAGGTTTCGGAACAGTATGAACCGTACATTTATAACGCAATCAAAACTGCCAAGGTTATGGTTGTTTTCGGCGAAAAGCCGGAATATTTCAGTTCTGTTTGGGTCAAGAACGAATGGGGAAGATTTCGCACAAGGCTTGAAAACGGCGAGAAACACAAAAACTCTCTTGTTGTTGTTTATAAAAATTGTGACCCCGGAGATCTTCCCGCGGCGTTAAGGGCGAGACAGTGTCTGAACGCTTCAGATATTACATTCCTTCAGGATTTGTTGCGCCATATAAAACGCATTACAGATGAAACTAAAAACGGAATCAGACTTGAAAAAATCAAGCTCGGAAGTGCACAAATTACAAAAAAGGCAACAACAATCAAAGCCGAAGCAATCAAGACTCGCGAAATCGGCGAAGGTGCCGATTTGGATCTTGAAGTTTCGACACCCGGTATGCTGACGCTGGTAAAAACGTTTTTAAGCCAAGGAAAGTTTGAAGATGCCCAAAAACAGAATGACAATATCCTGTTTGAAGATCCCCGTTGCGCTGAAGCAATCCTTTACGATATACTGATCAAGTCTCATAATGCTGATGAAGAAGCACTTCTTGCTAACATAAGCAAAGCATTTAATAACCAAACACTGCCTATGTTCAACAGATATTTTGAGTGTGCCGGCAAGGAACAGGCGAAAATAATTCTTGATGCTTTATATGACAGCGTTGGAAAGAACGACAACTATTCGTGTAATGTTTTGAAAACGATTCTGCCTTACAAATATGAGCACAGGGGGAAAAATATTAAAAAAGCATTTGACGCTGTTACTGCGAATCTGTGCTTGAATGCATTTGACATTTTGCTCACTACTTTGAAAAGCGATGATGTTGACAGATATATTGAATTGAATCTGAATCTGATAAGAAAGCTGAAAGCGAAAAAACGTTTTAATGACGCTCGGCGTTATATTGACAAGGCGTTTGATGTTGATCCGGGAAATATAACGGCAAGAAGCATATTGCTGTCTATAAGCATAGCGGAGAATTGTTCTGCCGGAACGATGACTCAAAATCTCGTTGATTTGCTGAAATTGACAGATGGTACGAAACGCGATCAGGCGGTTATTTCCGCGCTGGATGTTGTTGGAAACTGCGAATATACGAACGAAAGGGACAGCTTTGCGAGAGAAGCGATAAAGTATTTTGATTCGGATATAAAAAATGTCAGCGAATTTAATCCCGCAATGCTGAACATTGCAGGCGCCTGGATAAAATACGAGGCGTTCAAGCAGGCTAAGTACTATATTGATGTAGTTGCTTCAATTTCGCCGGAAGATCCGCTTATATATTACTATCTTTGCTTGATTGCCATTGGGGCAACAAGCGAAGAAAACATAGTTAAATCTGACGTTCTTATAAAAGATGTGCCGGAGTATACAAAATATCTTGCGAGCGTTGGTGATGCAGAGCGACTCCGCTTTATAAAAATATCAGATGAACAGCAGAAACAAATGGTTCAACGCAGATATGAATGGAAACTGGCGTATGACGAAATGTGTCGCCAAAGAAAAGCCAAAGCTAAAAGAATTTCTGTATTCACCAGCTTCTGGCTGATAATTACGAGCGCGCTCGCAGTTGCCCTTGCTTATCTCAAGGGCCGGATCAATTTTGATAAAATGCCGGATAGGATGTACGATGTTTTATGGCCGGCAATGTTGGCATTTTTCGTTCTGGCGGGGATATATTTATTTGTTGTGTTGGTAGTTGGCTGTTGTATTGCAGGAAGTACGGGTATGAGCGATACCAAAGGGGGAATCCGTTTTTGTGCGTTCTGTGGCGTTATACTTTCATTTCTCGTAGCTCTTGTTGCCGGGATATTCAGTCCCAAAAGCTTCCTTGCCAGTTGGGGATTTCCGGTATTGATTGTTGTCTTGGCAATTTGGCTTCAAATGTTTACTTCGATGTGTTCCATATCGCGAAAGTTTGAAAGCGATAATCCGATATTGGAGAATGTTATTCCTTTTATTTTGGACACTGCTCTGTTATTTGGCATTTATGGTCCGGTTTGCAAGCTGATCGGTATTTGGTGAAAAATTATGATTGACTTTAAAGGAGAAACAAAATGACAACATTCAAATGTAAAAAGTGCGGAGGCACAATAGAATTCGGCGAAGGTGCCAGCATTGGCGTATGCAAAAAATGCGGAGCAAAACAGTTCGCTGATACAGATGTCGGAGGCTATGGTTACTTAAGTCAGCTTCGAAATGGCTATGTTCCGCCGACGATCCGAGATTACGTTATGGCGGAAAAGAGATGGCAAAAAAAGCATCTGATCGTATGGGGCGTCATCTTATCATTTGCGGTTGCATTGGTTTTGTTCGGCATAATGTATGTAACCGTTATCATTCCTCGCGATGCATATAACGATGCTGTTGAGTTGATGAATAACGGTGAATACGATAAGGCGATTTCAGATTTCAACAAGCTGAAATTTTATAAAGACAGTGAAGACTTGATTGATGCTTGTTATGCAAAAAAATACGGTGACGAAAAATGGAACACCATAAAAAGCATCAACGTTGGCGATACATATAAGTTCGGCTCATATGAGCAGGATAACAATTTTGCAAACGGAAAAGAAAAAATTGAATGGATTGTACTTGATAAAAGAGAGTCAAGAATTCTGCTGGTCAGCAAATATGCTCTTGATGCCAAGCCTTTCAATACGTCGAATGCATACGTTACGTGGGACACTTGCTCTCTGCGAAGCTGGTTGAATGAAACGTTTATAAATGAGGCATTTGACAAAAATGAAATTTCAAAAATTCAAATGAAGAATATCTATGCGGGTAAAAATCCGAAATATGATACTAATCCCGGAAAAAAGACGACAGACAGCGTATTTCTGCTTAGTATAAACGAGGTTGAAACATATTTTTCTTCCGATGCGGAAAGAGCTTGCCGGCCGACCGTGTATGCGGTTGCAAATGGTGCCAATACGGGTAAGTCCGAGGTTGGGCTACCGTTTTGGTGGACTCGTTCACCCGGTGGTTTAGGGGATACTGCCGCCAATGTCGGTTCCAACGGCTCTGTCAGATATTATGGCAATTATGTTTCGTTCAGCGACGTGTGTGTCCGCCCTGCTATATGGGTTGACTTAAGCAAGTAGCATTTGTCTTGCGGCAAAAATCTTATTAGCCCATTTTAAATTTGCGCCGAGGGGAGGATGCCGTGTCAAGAATGACTTATCGCCGGATAGCGAAATAGATGCAGAACAAAATTGTGTTTTTGAAAGCTTACGATTAAATAACAGGAGAGATAAAATGGCAACATTCAAATGTAAAATGTGCGGAGGAACAATAGAATTCAGCGAGGGCGCAAGTGTTGGCGTGTGCGATTATTGCGGAACAAAGCAGACCCTGCCTCGTCTTGACAATGACAAAAAAGCCAATCTATATGATCGGGCTAACCACTTCCGCCGAAACAATGATTTTGACAAGGCAATGAATATCTATGAGCAGATACTTAGCGAAGACAGCACCGATGCGGAAGCATATTGGTCGCTTGTGCTTTGCCGTTATGGTATCGAATATGTGGAGGATCCGAGTCATAAGCGTATTCCGACGATAAACAGAGCGCAGTTTACATCGGTTTTTGACGATGATAACTATAAATCCGCTTTGCAATATGCCGACGTATATCAGCGCAGTATTTACGAAGAAGAAGCAAAGACGATAAATGATATTCAAAAGGGCATTCTTGCAATTTCACAGAAAGAAGAGCCATTTGATGTTTTTATCTGCTATAAGGAAACAGATGCAAACGGCAGAAGAACGCAGGACTCTGTTCTCGCAAATGACCTTTATCATCAGCTGACACAAGAGGGGTTCAAGGTGTTCTTCAGCCGTATCACACTTGAGGACAAGCTCGGTATGGCTTATGAGCCCTACATATTTGCCGCGCTGAACTCGGCGAAGGTAATGGTTGTTCTTGGCACAAAACCCGAACATTTTAATGCCGTATGGGTCAAGAACGAATGGAGCCGTTATCTTGCGCTTGTCAAAAACTCCGGCGGCAAAAAGATACTTATTCCGGCATATAAGGATATGGATCCATACGATCTGCCGGAAGAGTTTTCTCACCTGCAGGCGCAGGATATGTCAAAGCTCGGATTTATGCAGGATTTGATTCGAGGCATAAAGAAAATCGCACAGGCAGATGCACCAAAAACAACTGTTGTTAAAGAAACGGTAATTAGCGGTGGAAACGCCAATACTGCACCTCTTTTGAAGCGAGCTTTTATGTTTTTGGAGGACAGCGATTGGAAGTCTGCTGATGAATATTGCGAGAAGGTACTGGATCAGGATCCCGAATGTGCCGAAGCCTATCTCGGCAAGCTGATGGCGGAGCTGAAGGTCGGCCAAAAAGCAAACCTCAAAAACTGCGCAGTTCCGTTTAATGATAAGAATAATTATAAAAAAGCCATACGCTTTGGAGATAATGAACTTGTTTCATTATTAAACAGCTACACCGAATATATCAAAGAGCGGAATGAAAATGACCGTTTGTGCGGTATATATAATGCTGCTAAAAGCGCAATGGGAAGTGCCACCAATGAGAAAGCTCTTGTTAATGCAGCGGAGAAATTCAGCTCGATTTCAGGCTTCAAGGACTCGAAAGAACTCGCAGAGCGATGCCGCGAACTGGCTAATACCAAACACAATGACGGTATATACAATAGCGCTAAAGCAAAAATGAACAGTAATGAATCTTCGGATGTTGAAGCGGCAGCCCACTTGTTTGAAAAAATTCCCGGTTGGAGAGATTCGGACGAACTTGCAAAGCAGTGCCGCAAAAAAATGAATAATTTGACATATGACGAAGCGAAGAGGCAAATGAAGTCGGACAGGCTTGAATGCATTAGATGGTCAATTGAATCGTTTGAGAGAATTTCGGGGTGGAGAGATTCGGACGAACTTGCAAAGCAGTGCCGCGAAAAAATGAATGATTTGGCATATGACGAAGCAAAGAGGCAAATGGAGGCGGGACACTTTGAGGCAGCAATTTATACGTTTGAAGACGCTCCGGGCTGGAGAGATTCGGATGAACTTGTAGAGCAGTGCCGCGAAAAGCTAAGGGAGTCGATATATGACAAAGCGAAAGAGCAAATGGAGTCGGGATATATCAAACGAGCAATAAGTCTATTTAGAGAAATTTCCGGATGGAGGGATGCGGATGAGCAAATTGAAAAATTGACTGAAGCGGAACGTAAAAAAGAATTGAAAGACGCAGAAGAACTCCGTGTGGCATCGCAGCGCAGAAAAGAAGAACGCCGGATTGAGCAACAGCGCGAACAGAAAAAAGCGGTGGCAAAGCGAATCGCCAAGAAGGTTATCGTTGCAGTTGTTATTGTCGCATTGATAGCGCTGATCGCATTAATTATTGTGAATAAGACGGTGATCGCTCCGCAAAATGCGTATAACAAGGCTATTGAATTTCTGAACAACGGCAATTTGATTGATGCGTACGAGACCCTGACGTCGCTTAAAGGCTATAAGGACAGTGCTCAAAAAGCAGAAGGCATATTTGAACAGTACAAGACTGAAAAGCTGAAAGTTGCAAAAGTTGGTGATACGATATATTTTGGCACCTATGAGCAGGATAATGACGAATCAAATGGCAAAGAAAATATCAAATGGATAGTTCTTGCGAAAGATGATAATAAAATTTTGGTCATCAGCGATAAAGCACTTAACTGCGTACAATATGGCGACAACTCTATGGCAATTATTGCATCATATATAAAAAGTCCAATTAGATTATGGATGAATGACACGTTCTTCAATGAGGCTTTTAGCAGTGAAGAAAAAGGAAAAATTCAAAACACATATATCCCGCGAGATTCGGATTCTGGAATGGATGAGGCAATAACTGATAATATCTTTTTGCTTAGTAAAGAAGAAATAGATGGGTACTTCAGCAACGATAAAGCAAGAAGATGTGTTCCGACAGCCTATGCCAAGGCAAACGGCGCCTACATACGCAATAAATACTGCTGGTGGTGGTCACGTTCCACACTATATGTTTACAGGAATTATGTTTATGCTGTTTCAGAGGACGGGTCGATTGGCAGTTATGTCGCTTATGAAAGCCCGGGAATTTGTATCCGCCCGGCTATGTGGATTGATATTGACGCCTAAATGTTCAATTGATTTCAACAAAAGACAAAAGCCCTTTTGCAAGGGCTTTTGTCTTTTGTAAAACAGAATAATTTTCTTTGTACAAAATTGATTAATTTTTGAGTGTGATGACTCAAAACCTTTGATTAGTCTGTTACGAAAGGAATGAGCGCCATATGACGAGCTCTCTTTATAGCGATTGTGAGCTCTCTCTGGTGCTTTGCGCAGGTTCCGGTAACTCTGCGGGGCAGAATCTTGGAACGCTCGGAAATGAACTTTCTGAGCTTGGCTGTGTCCTTGTAATCAATGCTTTCCGCGTGCTCTTCGCAGAAAATGCAGACTTTCTTTCTTCTCTGATGAGCAGCGGGGCGGGAAGACTTCTGAACTTCTCTATCCATAACCTATAAAACCTCCTTATAGAATGTGTTGACGCTGTCAGAACGGCAGATCGTCGTCGCTTGCCACTTCTTCAAATTTAGCGGCATCGGCTGTTCCCGTTGAAAATGCGGGAGCCTGATAATCATCGGGTTTGGGGGCGGTTTCGCTCTTTCTTTCAACAAAGCTTGCTTCATCGGCAACAACTTCCGTTACATAACGTTTTGTGCCGTCCTGAGCGGTATAGCTTCTTGTCTGGAGCGAGCCGCAGATGCATATGGCGCTGCCTTTTCTGAAATATTTGGCTATGAATTCGGCAGTCGATCTCCACGCAACTATGTTGATGAAATCGCTCTGGGACTGTTCGCCCTGGCGCTGAAATCTTCTTGTAACACCGATGGAAAACGAAGTAACGCTGACGCCCGAGGGGGTCTGCTTAAGTTCCGGATCGGCTGTGAGATGACCTATCAGTATAACCTTGTTAAGACTTGCCATATTAACCTCCGATTAAAGTTTGATTGTGAGATAACGCATTACGCCTTCTGTGATGTTAAACACACGGCTGAGCTCTTCGGAGAACTCTGCGCCTGCTGTGTAATTAACAAGGACGTAATAACCCTCTGTCATATCGTTGATCGGATATGCGAGCTTGCGCTTACCCCATTCTTCGATTTTTTCGATCGTGCCGTGAGCTTCGATGAGCGATTTGAACTTTGCAACGAGAGCTGCTGTTGCCTCTTCGCTTACGGAGCAGTCAACGATGAACATCGTTTCATAGGACGAGAGAATTTTTTCCATTGTGATTGCACCTCCTTCTGGACATAAGACCGGAGCATAGATAGATTTGCGTCCGGTAAGGAGAAAAAACGCAAAAATATATGTTGCGCTCTTTTCCGAGTAGTTATTATATCATCTATAATGCAATTTGTCAATCGAAATATTAAAATAGTTGCGAAAAATATCAAAAAGCTCTTGATTTTTTGTTGCGGATGTGATAATATACTTACACCGCTGTGACGCGGTACGTTTGAAAATATATGTTTTCGCACCGAAATACTAATTCGGCGGATGGTGCGGAGACGTGATAATTGCCGCCGGAATGGGAGATTTTTATAATGGGTGCAATTCAGTACATTTTGGGCGCGCTTCTTATCGTTTGCGCAATATTTCTTACGGTAGTCGTTCTTTTCCAGGACAAATCAAAGGGACTTTCCGGTGCTATCGGCGGCGGTTCGTCCGAGACATACTTTGGAAAGAACAAGGGCTCTTCAAAGGAGAAAAAGCTCTCCAAGCTGACAACAATCGTTTCAATCGTTTTCGTTGTCCTTGTCCTTGTTACGTTCCTCTTCTGCACAAAGTAATTAAAAAGCAAGATAAAAGCCGCTCTTCGGAGCGGTTTTTTAATTATTTTACAATTTGTTATTTATTTTTGATCCGGATTGTGATAAAATCTATTTGTTAAAGTTATTTTACGAAAGGCAAAGAAATGAGTAAAAAAGTAAAAGAGCCGGATGCTCTTGCCTGCCGGAGAAACAAAGTCGGCGGTCAGGCGGTGCTCGAAGGCGTTATGATGAAAAGCGGAGAGAGAGTCTGCATTGCCGTCCGCAAGACGGACGGAACGATCGAAAAGCGAACGGACTCGTTTGTCTCTGTCAGAAAGAAACATAAAATTCTCAATATACCCATCCTTCGCGGGGCGATAAACTTCATTGAAATGATGAAACTGTCGTTCTCGACTCTTTCAAAATCCGGAGAGATGCTCGGTACGGAGGAGGAAGAGACGAAGTTTGAAAAATGGCTGAGGGAGAAGTTCGGAAAATCGATAATGGTTGTGATTATGCCGATTTCGATAATTCTTGCGCTTGCGCTCTCCGTCGGACTGTTTTTCCTGCTCCCGACTTATGCGACAAAGGGAATCGAATATCTTGCGGGTTCGCCGCTTGACGGTTGGCTGAAAAGCATAATCGAAGGCGTGATGAAAATAATCATCTTCATATGCTATCTGCTCCTTGTCTCGCTTATGCCGGATATAAAACGCACGTTTATGTACCACGGGTCGGAGCACAAATCGATTTTCTGTTATGAACACGGATTGCCGCTGACTGTTGAAAATGTCAGAATTCAGAGACGTTTTCATCCCAGATGCGGAACAAGCTTTATGTTTGTTATGATACTCATCGGAGTCCTCATCGGCATACTTATCCCCTGGGATTGGGCAAATGTCGACTCAAAGATATTGAGTTCGCTTATAAGAGTCGGGATAAAGCTGCTCCTTCTGCCGCTGACGTGCGGTATCGGCTATGAATTCCTTATGTATGCGGGCAAGCACGATAACGCTCTTGTCAAAGTTCTCTCTGCGCCCGGTCTCTGGATGCAGAGAATAACGACAAAAGAGCCTGACGACTCAATGATAGAGGTTGCGATTGCTGCGCTTAAGGGCGCAATGCCGGATGAATTTCCGGAGGAGACGACGGAGGACGAACCGGAAGAGAAACCCGATGGCGGAGAAAACGTAGCCGACGGCGGAACGCCGATAAAAGACGACGAAGAAAACGCATAAATGAAGTATTTTGAGCTTGTAAAGAAAATAAAGGATATTCTCCTGCCGACAGGCGGGGAATATGCCGGTTTTGAGGCGGAGAAGATCACGGGGATTGCCTCGGGGACGGACTCCGCCCGTCTTTTTATGATGATGAGAGAGGATGTGCCGGATGACGTTTGCCGCAGGGCTGCCGGCATAGCGGAGGAGCGACTGACGGGCAAGCCTCTTGAATATATCACAAAAAACGCGTGCTTTTTCGGTTTGGATTTTTATGTTGACGAGCGGGTGCTTGTTCCGAGGGCGGATACGGAGATTATCGTTGAAAAGGCGATAGAGCTGTCCGGCGGCGGGAAAATCGCCGATATATGCTGCGGCAGCGGATGTATCGGGCTTTCCGTGCTGAAGAATGTCAGCGGCGCGACTGCGGATATGTTTGATATTTCGGAGGGCGCGTGCGAGGTGTCGCGGGAGAATGCGAGGCGGCTCGGGCTCTCCGAACGAGCAAATATTCTCCGGCAGGACGTTTTTTCGCCCGATTTTCTATCGCACGGGGAGAAATACGATATAATAATATCAAACCCGCCTTATATAAGAACGGAAGTTATAAAAGGGCTTTCGGCAGAGGTGAAAAGCGAGCCGTATATCGCCCTTGACGGCGGAGACGACGGGCTCGTCTTTTACCGTCGCCTGCTTGACGTTTGCCCGAAGGCACTTGCGGACGGCGGGGCGATAATATTTGAGATAGGCTACGATCAGGCGGCAGACGTTACGGCAGAGGCGGAAAAGCGCGGACTTTCAGGCGCGGTCTTCCGCGACTACGGCAAAAACGACCGTTGCATCGTAATAAAAAAGTAAGATTTCGGAGGGAAAATATGGACAGCAGAGCTATCGGCGTTTTTGACAGCGGACTTGGAGGTCTCTGCTCGGTGCGCGAGCTTGAAAAGCTGCTGCCGAAGGAGCATATAATATATTTCGGCGACACGGGCAGAGTGCCTTACGGGACAAAATCCGAGGAGATAATAAAAAAATATGCCGCGCAGGATGTGAGATTTTTGCTTTCGCACAACGTCAAAGCGGTGCTCGCCGCCTGCGGAACGGTCAGCTCGGTTGCGCTTGACGGACTTCGCGACGCTTTTGACGTTCCCGTTTTCGGTGTTATAGACGGGGCGGCGGAGAGGGCGAGCTCGCTGAGCAAAAACAAGAAAATCGCCGTTATAGGTACGGAAGCGACGATCGGTGCGGGCGTTTTTGAAAGGCGGCTGAAGGAAAAGGGTGCGGAGACGCTCGGAGTTGCCTGCCCGCTTTTTGTGCCGCTTGTCGAATGCGGGTTTTCGTCAGATGACGAAATAACCGCTCTCGCCTGCGAAAAATATCTTGCACCGATAAGAGATTTCGGGGCGGATACCGTGATACTCGGCTGCACGCATTTTCCGATAATCGCAGAGGCGATAGGAAAGTGTTTGCCCGGTGTTGTGCTTGTCAACCCTGCAAAGGAAGCGGCAAATCTGCTTTCGGAGGAGCTGTTGCTTCGCAATATGCTCTCGCGTGACGGAGACGGCACGGAATATTATGTCTCCGATGAGCCGAAGCGCTTCGACGCCGTTGCGAAAATATTCATAGGAAGAAAAATTTCCGCAAAGAAGATCGATATTGAGAAATATTGAGAGGGAAAATGCGTGATGAATACTGCCGGGCGGCGGGTATGCCGCAATTTGCCCCGAACGATTTTATACGGACAAAACAAAGACAGAGATGAAAAACATCTCTGTTTTCTTTTTTATAAAATTTGCTCAAAACAAAAAACCGAAGCTTCTTTTGCCCGAATATCGATGAAGGCGTGATGACGGGACGGGAGACCCGTCCCCTACATTGCAATACCCGTTTGTGCAAGCAATGAAATGTCCGCACAAACCAAATAACTGAAGCTTCTTTTGCCAACTTTTCTTCTCGAAGCGCAAACAAAAAAGAGCGGAAAGCCGCTCTTTTAATGAAAATATAAAGTTCGATCAAAACAAATAACCGAAGCTTCTTTTGCCTTCTTTTCTTCTCGAAGAAAAGAAGGTCAGAGAGGGGAACGGTCTGTCAGAGACATTTTGTCGAGCCAGTAAATAACGTGAGATGCGAAGCCGTGATTGCAGCTGCCGGCGGCGGATTCGCTTTCCCAGAGGGTGCCCGTCGCGCAAGCCATATCAAGGAAATATCCCTTTATGTTTTCGATGAGCTTTTCGTGCTCGCCGTAGCGGAAGAGGAGCTCAAGACGGAGATAATCGCCGATGAAAGCGTTTGAAGGGTAGACATTCTGATATTTTGCGTCCGGACGGAGGTTCGGCCAATTGTCTCTCGGCACACGCTGCGGACCGAAGTCATAAAGAAGCGCTTTCCAGAGCTCCGGATTCTTTTCGGGGGTTGCCGTGCCGCAGAAGAACGCGTAATACTGACAGGTTTCCGTAATTTTCCCCGAAAGATGAAGCTGTCCGTCATCGCCGCGGAGGGCGTTGTCACAATAGAAATTGCCGATGGGCGAAAGCTCGTTTATCGCCTTTTCGATCTTATCCGCTTTTTCGCCTGCGCTTGCGTCGCCGTAAAGACGATCGACTGAGCGAAGCATCATTGCATAGAGCATATTCGTCGGGAAGTTGACGTTTTTTATCAGCTCGTTTGACTTTGACCATTCGACGAACACCCAGCCGTCAAGATCTTCGAGAAGGGAGTATTCGTTTTCGAATTTTTCAAAATACCGCAGGAGCTTATTTATTTTTTCCTTTGCAAAGTCGACAAGCGCTCTGTCGCCCGTTCTGCCGAGATATTCTTCAAGCTCGATCACATAGAACATCGCCCAGTTCGGGATGAAGGTGCCGTTGTAATGGTCGGCGGGGTAACACATCGGAAGCATTCCGTCCGGAATGCAGTCAAAGGACTCCGGAAGAAGAAAGTTTTCAAGGAAGTTGTGTTCGATTTCGCTCTTTCCCGTAAGCGCCTTTTCAACGCGGCCTGTAAAGAAGCTGTCGCAGAGCCAGCCCGCTCTCTCACGTGACGGGCAGTCCATATAGAGAGTGAACGTATTCTGGCGGTATGTTTCGATTGCGGCTTTGAAAATCTTTCCAAGGTCAGAATCGGAGCTTTTCAGGCGGACGTCCGGTTTGTCGGCGCCGAAATATATCATCTTTACGCTGTTTACCGTTGCCTTCCCGCGGAGGACGTAAAGTCCTATATAAGACGCGGAATACGGCTCAAAGCTCTCAAGAGAATGACTTCCCGCCGGCAAACGCCAGAGCAGGGCGCCCGTTGCGCCGAAGCGACGATAATCAAGGCGGTTCCCGTCGCGCATAACCTCGTCAAACATAAGGAGCAGCTCCGTGTCTTCCTCGGCTGTCACGTCAAGAGAGAACATTCCCGATATTTCGGGCGACATATGATATATCGCAAATTCGCCGCTGTTTATCTTCGCTCCCTCGGGATTTTCTTTGCAAGGGGAGATGCTCTCCGTATCGATGTTTCTCGCAAGGAGATGAAGATCTGTTCTGACCTCTGAAAGAGGGTATATCTTGTATGAAAAATACGGATAGCCTATCTGTCTCGGATAGCGGAGGACGCTTTTATGGTTACCGACCGTAAACGTGCCACGGAAGGCTATGCTTTCGGCAGGGATTCTGTCATAATGGGTATATGAGCAGTCGCGGCGGATGAATTTTTTCTCCTCCGTGCGGACAATTTTCGGCGACGGCTTTTCCTCTGCGCCGATGTTGTAAACCTCGACGAAAGTCCGCTGATAGCTGTATCTTTCCGCTTTTTGCTCGTGCTCGGAGATCTCGCGGCAGGAAAAACCGTTATATCCGCTTGCGGCGATGACCCCTCCTTCGGATATCAGCTCGCCGCAGAAGAACGACGGCTGATCTATATGGTAAAAGCCGTTGCAGTTATAGCCTGCGACGGTTATCGTCACCTCGTTTTCGCCCGCCGAAAGCGCATCTGTTATATCGAGCTCGTCAACGCGGTAAAACCCGTGCGCACAGCGGGCGGGGCCGAAGGCGAAAAACTCGCCGTTTATTCGGACGCTGTAAGCCGAGGAGCCCGTCACGGCGAGAAGTGTGTTTTTTCCTCCGTCGACCTTCGCCGTAAAGGCGAGCCAAACGTTCATTTCCTTTTCTCTGCCCTCCGCCCAGACGGGGACGGCTTTTCTGAATTTATAATCCTGCATAGTACAATCCTTTCGGGAAATATATTTGCAAGGAAAGTATATCACGGGGGAGGGAAAGTGTCAACACGGAAAAGAGGTTTTTGTATTGACAAAAAGCCCGTCTTGCGGTATGATAGTCCCGAAGAAAAACCTATGCGGAGGAAGATTTATATGGCAAAATGGATGTGGTATCCCGATGATTTCGAGCTTTATCACGCAATGCTCGTGCACAACAGAAGAGAAATGCACGGGAAATATTATTCGCCGATGTGGAGAGTTGACGCTCCGCACAGAAACGTCAGGCTTTACAAGATAGTCGAGCTTGAGGAGAGCGAGGAGTTCTTTGCAAAGGCAAACGACGGCAGCGTGCTTGAAATAATAGTAAACGGCGTGCGTTATCTCGGACCCGCAAAGATCACTTTGGCTCCCGGAAGAAATTTCATAAAGCTCTCCGCTTTCAAAGACGGAGGCCTGCCCGCGATATGGTGCGAAGGAAAGCATTTTGCCTCGGGCGAGGGCTGGCAGCTTGCGTCGTTCGGTATGGGAGATGACCCTGCCGGCACAAACGATATGTATGACAGCCCGGACGATAATCCCGAAATCTTTAAGTTTTCATATGAGCGGCTTGCACCCGTCAAAACGGAAAACACAGACGGCGGCGTGCTTTTTGACTTCGGCAGGGAGCTGATGGGCAAGCTCGTTTTCTCTGATATAAAGTCCGAGGGAAAGATCGTTTTCATAGCCTATGGCGAATCGCGCGAGGAAGCGCTCGATACGGAACATTCGGAGATAATCGACACGGTCACCCTTTCGGGAAAAGAAATGCGACTTCGCAGCCGCGCCTGCAGATACGTTTATATAAAGGATGACTGCAAGGATTTTTCCGTTTATTACGATTACGAATATCTGCCGATGAATCCGATAGGAAAATTCTCCTGCGACGACGAGCTTGTAAACAAGATATGGAATATCAGCGCATACACGCTTGAGCTTAACAGCAGAGAAGCCTTTTTTGACGGAATCAAGCGTGACCGCTGGGTATGGTCGGGCGACGCTTATCAGAGCTATTTTGTAAACTATTATTACGCCTGCGACCTTGACCTTGTTCGCAGAACGACGCTTATGCTCCGTGGCGACGGCAAAATGGCGCAGCACATAAACACGATAGTCGATTATACGTTCTATTGGATAATCGCAATATGGGAATACTATTTCCATACGGGCGACATTGAGTTTGTACGTCGCATAGCAAAGAAGATACCGGATATGTGGGAGCTTGTTGAAAGCAGACTCTCCGAACACGGCTTTATTGGCGGTTACACAAGAAAGGGCGACTGGACATTCGTCGATTGGTCAAAGCACCTTGAGAAAACGGAGATAATCTCCGCCGAGCAGATGCTCCTCTGTCGCTCATACGAAGCTTATGCGGAGATACTTGAGCTCCTCTCCGAGGACGGCTCGGAATACCGCAGAAAGGCGGCAGAGCTTAAGGAAAACATTGATAAATACTTCTGGGATGACGAGAAAAAAGCATATATAGACAGCTATCAGAGCGGGAACCGCAAGGTCAACCGTCACGCAAACATTTTTGCGTTGCTTTTCGGCATAGCGGATGCGGAAAAGCGCGGGCTCATTATTGATAACGTCATAAAGAACAAGGAAATTCCGCCGATAACGACTCCGTATTTCGAGTTTTTCGAGCTTGACGCAATGTGCGAAATCGGTCAGTTTGATTATGTGACGGATATGCTCCACAGCTATTGGGGCGGGATGGTCAACCTCGGCGCAACGACGTTCTGGGAGGAATATTTCCCGGAGATGAAGGGCGCAGAGCATTACGCTATGTACGGCAGACCTTACAGCAAGAGCCTTTGCCACGCCTGGAGCGCATCGCCGATATATCTTATGGGCAAGTATGCTCTCGGCGTCAGACCGACGTCTGCCGCATATGCGACCTATGAGGTCAAGCCGAATTTGATGTGCTTCGGAAGGATTGAGGGTTCTGTCCCCGTTCCGGGCGGCACGGTTGACGTAAAGGCGGACGGGAAGAGCATTTCGGTTCGTTCTGACATTGCGGGCGGCGTGCTTGTCATCGGCGACAAGCGGATTGACATTCCGCAGGGCGAAACGATTGAAGTAAGCATATAAAAATTATAAGCGGAGGGCAGAAATTGCCCTCCGCTTCTTGACAAGAGCTGTTTTTTGGAGTATAATGGGTAAATAAATTTTACCAAAGAGGAAACGATTATGACGGCAGGCGAAAAGATAAAGGCTCTTCGAAAGGAGAAAAATCTGACACAGTCCGCATTGACGGAGGGGCTGATAACAAGAAATATGCTCAGCCAGATAGAAAACGGAGTTGCAAATCCTTCGCTTTCGACGCTTTCCGCAATAGCGGAAAGACTTTCCGTCCCGCTTGAATATCTGCTTTCGGACAGTGCCTCTGCGGGCGATATGGAGCGCCTGAAAAACAGGGAAAAGGTTCGCGGGCTTTATGCGGAGGGCAAAAAGGACGAATGTGCGGAGTTGCTTGAAAAATATGACGATGACGAATCTGCTCTGATTTCCGCCCTTTGCTATGCCGAATCGGGTGCGGCGTTTATGCACGCCGGAAAGCTCTTTTCGGCAAGGCGTGAATTTGAAAAATCAATTGACAGCGCAGGAAAATCCGTTTTTGCAGGCGTGATTTCCGCTTGCGCAAAAAGGGGCATTGCGCTGATAGATTATGTTATGGGCAGGGGCGAGCTTCCTCCTTGCGGCGTTGACGAATACGGATATATTCTTTTGCTTGAGGTGCCGTCGTCTCTTGCGCCGTCACACGCGGAGGCGCGCCGACTTATGAAAAGCGGCGAAACGGGGAAAGCCGCCGGGATTCTTTCCTCTCTCCTTCCGGATGCCGAAAAATCCGGAGCAATCTGCCTTTATTACGTCCTCTCCGATCTTGAAGTTTGCCTTAAATCGGAGGGGGACATTGCAGGAGCTTACGGGTGCGCCGAAAGGCGACTTGCGATAAAAGAGGAGATGAGCAGGTAAAGATGATTTACTTCTGCGCAAAATCCGTGCCGATATATTTCGGACATTCCTCGGGGGAATAATCCCAACTTTCGATATGATCAGAGAAAACAAAATATTCCGGAGGATAAAGCTCGCTTTCGCACTGGTAAGTGTCGATAAGCACGAGCTTTATTTTCATTTTTTCGGGGATGATATTTTTTATGTAAACGGTTGCCCTGTCTCCTATGCGGACGTTTTCCGAATATTCCGCAAGTCCTGCGAGGTTCGGGGAAAGTTCAACGAAAATTCCGTAAGGCTCGATACTGCGGACAATGCCGGGAACGGTCTGTCCTATGCGGAATTTTTCGGCGTTTTCCTTCCAGGTGCCGAGGAGCTCCTTGTGCGTTACGGAAATGCGCATAAGGTCATAATCGATGGCTTTGACGGCGGTTTTTATAAGCATTCCCGGGTAAAACCTGTCGCGCGGATGTGCAATGCGGGAGACGGAAATGCAGTCTATCGACAGTAGCGAAACGATTCCGCAGCCGACATCGACAAACGCCCCGAAGGGCTCGAGATGAGTCACCCTCGCATCTACTATATCGCCCGGCAGAAGCTGCATAAGATAGTTTTCAAGGCAGTCGCGCTGGGCGTCCTTTCTTGAAAGCAGAGCGACGGTTTCTCCCCTGCGTTTTTCAAGTCCGCAGACCTTGAAGCACACCGTCTTTCCGACTCTGGTTATCGCTGCGATGTCCTTTACGGGCGAGCCGTCCGGATTGAAGGCGACCTCCTCCTTTTTTATGATTCCCCGCATACAGCCGAGGTCAACATAAAGCGACATTTCCTCATCGCAGACGGTTGCCTTTGCCTCGAGAATCTGCCCCTTTGTCATCGCTTTTTCAAGGGCGGATGCCGTATAAAGTCCTTCTGCGCCGCTGCCGAGAGAAAAGCCCTCGGGCTTATAAATTTTCCTTAACATTTGTGGTTGTCCTCCGTTTTTGTTTTTGTTTAATCTTTATGCGGAGGGCGGGAAATTTATGTTGGTATGATAAAAAAACTCCCTTTGCGGAAGGCAAAGGGAGCTTTTTCAATAGTTTTTCAGTCTGTTCGAAAAGATGACCGCAACGGGGTTTTTGAGATGATTTTCAATGTCGAGCGTGCTTATTATCAGCTTGCCTTCTCCGACCTTTATCTCGCCGCAGACGAGAGCGGGGAAGAGGGGCTTTCCCCAAGCGCTTCCGGAAAGCGTGTTGCCGGAGGTGAGAATCGGGGTAAAGCCGTCGCCCGTGAAGGTCGTGCGGACGAGCGGAGTCATCATATCGGCTTTTTCGTCGTACCAGAAGGAAAAATCATCTTTTTCAAAGCCATGGACGAGCGGGTGAGGCGTGCTTCTCGAAACGAAATGAAGCGGTCTCATTCCGCAGTTTTTTACCCTGAACGAAACGTCGCCGAGCTTATATTCCCCTGCGGGCAGCGACTCTATTATAACGGTCTTTCCTTCGCTTAAGGCGGAAAGAACGTCGCCGGCTTTGCTTTCGAGACAGCCCGAACCGTCTATCGTAACGGCGGAGCCGCTTTTGACTTTTTCTGGCGGGAAAATTTCAAGTGCTTCGTCGGCGTAATGAACGGCTTTGCCGCCTCTGTCCCTCAAAACCGCGCGGAGAACATATTTTTCCCGCTCTTCGACGGTCGGCGCGTCAAAGGTCGCCTTGCCCTGCAAAAATACGTCGTTCTCGCCGAAAAGCGCAGGCACGGTTGACTTTTTCGCAAGTGTGCCGTCGGGACGGATAAGCTCAATATCGATCGTGTGACCGTCGGAGGACTTATGCGTATCGTTGCAGATGAAAATCTCAATCTCTGCTTTTTCTCCGGAGAAAAATGTCTTTCTGCCCGTTCGCAGAGATACCGCAAGCGGGGTCAGCTCGTCCATATAGGCATAGAATGCGGGTTTGGGATTGCGCTCGCAATCGACTATCGTTTTCATCCAGCCGGAGGGCCAGGCGTCAATAAAAAGATGTATCGCAAAGGAGGTCATCAGGGGATTTCGGCGGAACGCTCCCGTCTGAAGCCTTGTTGCCCTTTCCTGCCATCTCCGACTTTCGCTCACCCAGTTTTCAAGGCTGGTTTGCGTGTCATAGAAGAAATAATGCATATTGCCCGTCTGTGCGCCGACTATTTCCGACGGCGACCAGCTCTTTTCTTCCTCCTCGCTCTGCGGAAGCCATTCCTTCGGGTATCGGCTGCGCATAAGCGAAACGGGGTCGAGCCCTTCTGCGCCGAATTCTCCGCAGCCGCAATACCAGCCGTCCTTTATGCCGAGCCAGTTGCCCCTGTAAAGCGAGCCCATATCGATGCCGTGACCGTTGTACCAGGTGCAATAGCAATGGTTATCGGGGAAGCCCTCGTCCGGCGGGTCATAGTCGCCGTCGATGTGCTTTATCGCCCTGTCCGGATTCAGCATATGAACGGCATCGTCGCACGCGCGGAAAATCATATCCTGCTCGGGGCGGATGACGTGGCGGAAGGGATTGTCGTTTCCGTTTGCCATCGGCTCGTTCATATATGAAACAAGAATACAAGACGGGTGCGAGCGTATCAGTCTTTCCATTTCCTCACATTGGCGGATTACCTCCGCAAATTTTGTTCTCCGGACGACGGAAAACAGCGGGAGATCTGTCTGAAGCATAAGACCGATCCTGTCGCAAAGGCTATATATTTCCTCATAAACGGGGCGCTGGGTTATGCGGAGAAAATTCATATTGCAGGCTTTTGCCATAAGCATATCATAAAGCAACTGCTCATAATCCCCTCTGAAGACGTCCTGCTGTTCAAAACCCATCGTATTTGCGCCGCGCAGGCGGATGCTTTCGCCGTTCAGATAAAACATACCCTTAGGCGAGCCTGCTTCGTCGATCTCAAACGTTCTCATCCCGAAGGACTTTTCCGCCGAATCGATCCTTCTTCCTTTTATATATAGCGAGACCTGCGCCGAATAAAGATAAGGCGTCTCCGGTGTCCAGAGACGGAAATCCGGCAGCTTGATTCTGAATTTAACTGTGTTATCGCCGTGATAGAATTTCGGGAAAACGACGGGATGATCCTCGTCCGTCTGCCTGCCTATATCGGCTTCTGTCATAACGTCGCCGAAGTCTGCGTGATGAAACGTCTGCGGGCGATACATCTTGTTTTCTATTACTTTATCTTCAAAGTTCTCTCCGTATAACGAGTATGAAAGGGAAATATCGTCCTCGCCGGGATAGTCGCAGCGGTAAACGGTTGTCCATATTTCAATCTCGGAGGTTTTGGGTATAGGACGGACGAAAATGTCCGAGATGAAGGTTCTCGGTCGTTCTTCAAGATATACTCTGCCGCAGAGACCCATTCCCGCGGGGCAATGGTGCCAGCCCTCGGCGGGGTCGTCATAGCCGAGACCCGTCGCGGCATAGAGCTTGTCCCCCTCGCAATGAACGTAATCCGCGGAGCGGGGACTGTCGCCGCCGTATTTGAAATCGTTTTTGACTGTGACAAGGAGCGTGTTTTCTCCGCTGCGGACGAGCTTCGAAATGTCAAATTCGAAGGGCGAGAAAAAGCCCTCGTGCGTGCCGGCGAGCGTTCCGTTTATATAGACCTCGGTGATGTAGTCCGAGCATTCGAAATGCAGGAAGAGCGATCTGTCCTCCGGCAGGGCGGTGGTGAAAGTCGTTTTGTAGTACGAGATGGCACAGCCGACAGGCCCTCCGTAATGCGGAACGGACACCTTTTCCCATTCGCCGGACGATACGACGGAGAAAAAATCCCGTCTGTCGTCTGCCGTTGCCATACGGAAATAAAATTCGGAAAGCTCCTTGAGCTTTCTTTCGGTTTCGACTGCGGGCGAGCATTTTTTCATAAACGGCGCATATTTTTCCCGCAGCGACCCGATGAGCGCATCGAGCTCTGCCTTTTCCGTTATTTTTTTATAAACTTTTCCGGACGCGCCGGCGGAATCCGCAAGGGGAAAGCGTTTTCCGTTATCGGTTATGGGCTTCGGCCGCACGAGCAGCTCCCGCGAGCCGATCTCTCCTGCGGCAATGGACGCAAAACGGTCTGCCATTGAATATCCTCCGATATTTTTGTGATATAATGATTATGACATAAATACTGACGGAAATCAATCCTTTTTCGCTTTTTCGCTTCGTTGACAAACGGGGGAAGGGGTGGTATAATCAAAAACAGAGGGAGGTGACGCTTTGAAAAAGAAAATGCTTATAGTCGGCATAACGATGTCTGCCGGAGGGAGCGAAAAGTCGTTTCTTTCGTTTGCGGAACACATCGACTATGAAAAATGGGATGTCACGCTCCTGCTTGCGGAGAAAAAAGGCGCATTTCTGCCGCTTTTGCCGCCGCAGATAAAGGTTGAAACGATGGTGGACGGCGAAATTATGGAAATATCCGCCGCAAACGCAAAGAAAATTCTCCTCGAAAAATACGTCGCAAAAAATCCGCTGAGGCTTTTCACGCTTGCTTTTTCCGCGACGAGAACGGCTCTTGCGAATGGCGACAAAAAGGTCTATGCGAAAAACAGGCTATGGCTTGCGGCAATGAAAACGATGAAAAGTCATCCCGGCGAATATGACCTGGCGATTGCTTATTGGGGCGACCGGACAATGTTTTATACGGTCGATAAGGTCTGTGCGAAGAAAAAAATCGCCTGGCTCCATTTTGACTATCGTCACCCGCCACGCGAGGATGCGCTTTATGAGAAATACTTTATGAAGTGCGATAAGGTAGTGACGGTTTCCGGCGAGATAGAAAAGTCGCTTGCGGAGGCTTTGCCTGCCGTAAGAGAAAAAATCGTTACTATGGAAAACATAGTCGATGCGGAGCAGATAAAACGGCTTGCGGAGCTCGGAAACGGATATGAGGACGGATTTGACGGCATAAGAATATTGACCGTCGGCAGAATCTGCGAGCAGAAGGGCTACGACATTGCGCTTCCCGCGCTTGCAAGGCTGAAAAGCGAGGGCTTTTCCTTCCGCTGGTATGCCCTCGGAGAAAACGGCGGGGAATATGCGGAGAGAATCCGGCGCGCGGTGTCGAGTCTCGGAATGGCGGAAGATTTCGTTATGCTCGGAACAACGGAAAATCCCTATAGATATATAAAGGAATGCGATATTTATTTTCAACCGTCGCGTCACGAGGGTAAGACGATCGCCGTCGAGGAGGCGAAAATTCTTTGCAGGCCTATACTTGCTACGGATTATCGGACGGCGCCAGAACAGCTTTCCGGGGGCGGGATCGGAATGATCTGCGATATTTCGGGGGAGGGAATCGAAGCTGCAATGCGGAAAATGCTTTCCGATGCGACTTTGAGAGCCTCATTTTCCGAAAAGCTCGGTAAAATAAAGCGAAATCGCGACGTTGAAACTGAAATCCGCAACCTGACAGAATAAGTTTTTCGGGTAAAGTGATTTTTTGGACAAATTTTTTCAAAAAAACTGAAAAAAGTATTGACAATCGTAAAGTGATGTGATAGAATAACAAAGCTGTCGCCGAGGGGCGGAAGCGAAACGGTCCTTGAAAATTGAACAACAGAAGCAAAGAGAAGAAAACAAAGAATCTCG